>OAUB01000112.1_pt1 | contig 71322 bp, 64 predicted proteins | sample 1476121 | NCBI WGS metagenome assembly OAUB01 (sample SAMEA2579998, study PRJEB22360) | human gut metagenome | biome: human gut; feature: human-associated habitat; material: faeces | place: Denmark | collected 2008/2010
GCACGTTAAATCATATCAGGCGTAATACCACAACCCTTAAGTTAGCGCTTATGGGTACTCCCCCCGGGACAGATATCTAAATCCTGACCTGTCAGAACTCAAAATTCACACCAGCATTCCACGATGCGGATGACCCACCTGCAGCAACTGCAACTTTTCCTGCCACATTCTCTGTGAAACGGTAGCCCACGCCCACCGCAATGGCCTGCTCATCACGGTAACCACCAACGGCTGCTGTCGCGTTAAATTTTCCAACACTGTATGGCTGGAAAAGACCTGCCAGTGCCGCGCTCTGGGCTGCACTCTCCCTTAACTCCTTCCGGTTCTCTTTAATCTGCTCCTGCATATTATTCATTCTCTCTGTCGCCATCTTCTGCCAGGCTTCCGTCAAATCCAGACGATGACTGTTATTCCTTATCGCTGCTGTATTTGAGGCTATTGCTGCATCCGTCTGCGCCCTGTTCTTCACAAGCACATCGCTGAGATGTTCTGCCTGGCTTTTCGCTTCTTTACGGGCATCCCGTACACTTTTATCTGTATAAGCCCGGGAAACCTGAACTGTTTCATCCGCTTTTTCTTTTATTTCATCCTGAAGAGCAAGAGAAGATGCATCCGTATACGCCACCGCTGCCGATGTGCCTGCAATAATATCCCTGCTGAGTTCATCACGTACTGCTGTGACCTGACTGTCAGTATGAGCACGGGCATCTCTGTATACACCGCCTATCTCACCACGCAGACTGTCTCCCTCTGCCTTCAGTTCATCACGTACTGCTGTAACCTGACTGTCAGTATGAGCACGGGCATCTCTGTATACACCACCTATCTCACCGCGCAGGGCATCCCCCGACACCCGTACAGCATCTGCAATGGCGTTGTCCATCTGTCCTTTTGTGGCCGCATCACTATCCTTAACACCATCTGAAACATTTATAATCCGGCGGGTTTCCGGTGCACCATCAACTGAAAATCCATATCCTGAAGGACCGGCCCCTACAGAAAGTACATTGCTTTCTCCATTCACCTGAGAGCCATACCCCAGAGCGACACTGTTGTCTGCATTAAAAACAGCTGTCTTATGTCCCACTGCCATGGATTTACCCGCATCCCAAATTATTGCACCGGAACCAACAGCAAAGTTTTTTCCAGTAACACTAGCATCACCGTTAGCATTTCCATTTCTGTCAATCACACTTGCACTTTCAAGTGACTGAGTGCCATTATCAATCCAGATAATACCCGTCGATGACTCAGTAAGTGTTTTATGAGCCTGAGCCAAAGCCTGAGATGAGAGCAGCAGGGCCACACTCACTGCCAGCGCGCTTTTCTTTAAAAAAGCATCACGTCTTTTAAGCATTCTGTTATTCTCCTGTATTATTACTTCACCAGCCAGAACGGTAGTGCGGAGCAAAAATACAGTGATAAGAATCCTCTTTTATTAATTTAATAATGCCAGGAATATTATTGTGTATAATATGCGACCTCAATTTAAGCAGCAGAAAACGACTGGCATTAAAATCCTTAAATTATAAACACATACAACTTTGTAAAGGTGGTTATAATAAACCTGATTACTTTAATGTCTGTATACCTGCACTGCTGATATCACAAAACAATAAAAATCCTGGTTAATATCTCTGATGATTGAATGAGAAATTCACGATGTCTGGTGAGAATTCTGTTCAAAACGAGGAATGCAGACGTACACGTGGCAGGTATGGACTTCCACCGATTTAACTTTTTTCCTTCCTTGTATTTACACATCACACATTTTGCGCTACAAAAATTTCACGTGGCACGCACCACGTGATCCGTAGAAAAGCCTCTTGTTACGAATTTCGTAAACCGCACGTCTGTCTGGTCGTGCGGATTTTTTATCCGTCAACTTCACATGAAACCCGCCAGAGCACTGTTTCCGGATTCAGACATCAGGCATATTATTATCCACGATGTCGTGAACAAGATCACACTTTTGCAATTCCTTTATTGATCGAAAGCAGTTAATCACGGAAATTAATTACCGGAGTGAAAGCATTTGCTATATAAACATTCCCAGAAGACATCTTCATGTTGAATATTATTCCCTTATTGACTAGCCCCTCTGACAGAATTTCAGAGGGGGTTTTTTATCAGTTTCACCATCCAACCCTGTACGCCAGAATGGTTTCACTGTCACTCAGTTCTGCTATTGCCTTTTTCATCTCCCTTTACCTTACGTTCTGCCAGAGTCTGAGCCATTTGAACAGGAGGTTATCATTGATATCGTGTTCCCGGGCAATACGGGCAACAGAGGCTCCTGGTTGCAAAACCAGTTTAACCATTTGAAGTTTAACTCATTTGAAAATGATCTGCGGGGTTCTGCGGATAATGTTTTTGCTCCATAACAGGCGTCCACCAGTTTGAAAAGGTGGGCACCTACGTTACCAATACTGGCTTAATGGCTACATACGGCGGTCGGTTCTTACGGTAAAACGACACAACCAAACGCTTCTTATCCTGCAATGAACTGCTTTATTACCGAGTTTAGTGACCGCACAGACACTCACTTTTAAGAAAAACAGAATGGTAAACAAACTCCATGAATTACAATAGCTCTCTGGCTGCCGCCACAATATCTTGCGCGGTTAACCCGTACTCTCTCTGTAAAAAGTCCTGAGTTCCAACCTGGCCATACCGCTCTTTAACCCCCACCCGACGCATGGGCACAGGACAAGTTTCTACAAGCACTTCAGCAACCGCTGAACCTAATCCATTATGAATACTATGGTTTTCACATGTTACGATCCGTCCTGTTTTTTCGGCATAATTTTTAATTAACATCCGATCAACGGGTTTGAGCGTAAACATATCAATCACCGCTACACTTACCCCAGCCAGCTCAAGTTGACGTGCGGCCTCCAGGGCTTCCACCACCATAATGCCATTAGCAATTAAGGTGACATCCGTACCTTCACGTAATACCTGCCCTTTGCCAATTGTAAAGGTTGTACCTGGTGCGTAAATACTCGCTGCTTGCTTCCGAATGGTACGAATCCAATAAAATCCTTCCAGTGCAACGAGTTGACGCAAGATATCGCTGAACATTACGGCATCTGTCATCTCCATCACCACCGAATGCGCCAGCCCGCGCACAATTCCCATATCTTCAAATGACATATGTGTTCCGCCATTGTGGCAAGCAGCAACACCCGCATCAGAAGCTATAACTTTGACGTTAGCGCCCTGGTAATCAAGCGACATAAAGAGTTGATCAAAACAGCGACGACTGGCAAATGCGGTAAAGGTATGCACGAATGGCTTGCGCCCGGTTAAGGCCAGCCCTGCAGCTGTGCCGATAACATTGGCTTCCATAATGCCGCAATTAATGACGTGATCTGGATAATCCTGCGCCACGCTGTCCATTGCCATGGAACTCATTAAATCAGCCTCAAGAGCAATGACAGAACTGACGTTTTTACTCTGTTGCGCGATAAAATCTGCATAAACTTTGCGCATTTCAATGCTGTCTTTTTGTCCTGCCGGTGCGAGATTAATCATGCATAGCCTCCAGTTGGCGAATTGTTTCGTTTAGCGTCCCCTTCATCTCTTCTGTGAGGCGTAAGTGATGAGAATTACTGAGTTGCTCGAGACACGGCACCCCCTGCCCTTTAATGCTATCGAGAATGACCACTCTCGGTCTGGCCTCAGCTGGCAGGACAGGTTTAACTACATTCAACAAGCCCTCAATATCATCGCCCTTCACTGTCACGACATCAAAACCGAAAGCCCGGAATTTTCCTTCCAAATCAAATGGATTAATAATTTCATCCAGTTGACCATCAAGCTGCTGTTTGTTCCAGTCCACAAACACAGTGAGGTTATTCAAACGATGATGCGCGATAAACTGGAAAGCTTCCCAACATTGGCCTTCATTAAGTTCGCCATCGCCGACAATACAAAAAACCCGATTCTTGCGCCCCGCCAGTTTATGCGACAGCGCCATCCCTCCGGCAATGGATATCCCCTGCCCCAGCGATCCTGTGGTGCTATCAACACCACACGTTTTTAGCCGATCCGGATGACTTGGTAAGCGGGTTCCGTTCTGATTTAAGGTGCTTAATTCTTCCAGTGGAAAGTAGCCTTTCAGCGCCAGAGTACTGTAGAGAGCAGGTCCGGCATGTCCTTTGGACAGGATAAAATAGTCACGCTCAGGCCAGTCGGGAGCAGCAGGATCAATTTTCATTACAGCGCCATAAAGCACTGCCAGCGTTTCCACAACCGACATGCTGCCACCATAATGACCGAAGCCGAGATGAGTTAATGATTTAAGCGTCTGGATACGTATATCCCGTGCAAATTGAGTCAATTCTTTAACATTCATGATTTGGCTCCACTCTTCTTCTGCGCTTTGGCAGCGATTTTGTTACTGGCGAAAATGTTCCAGGCAACCAGCAGCACAAATAGCGCTACTACAAGTCCGGTGATGGCAAAAGGTGAGAGATAACGTGCCAGGTTTCCGAGGACGATGCCGACAGCACCAAAATCTGCATCGGAAAAGGTCGTATTAGCAAAGCCTATCGCCCCAAGAACCGGCAATAACAGTACTGGCAGGAAGGTAATCAATAAGCCATTCGCAAAAGCACCAATCATTGCGCCACGACGTCCCCCCGTAGCGTTACCAAATACGCCAGCAGCCGCCCCGGTAAAAAAGTGAGGAACGACACCCGGAAGAATCAACACCAGTTTCATCTGTCCCAACAAAAATAGCCCTACCAGACCGCCAAAAAAGCTAAACAAGAAACCAACTAACACTGCGTTTGGCGCATACGGATACACAACCGGGCAATCGAGGGCCGGACGGGCATTCGGCACCAGCTTTTCTGAAAACCCGGTAAATGCCGGAACTATTTCAGCAAGGATTAAACGCACGCCTTGCAGAATAATAAATACACCAGCAGCGAAGGTGATGGCCATTATGATGGCGTAGACAAGGTAGTTTTGACCACCACTGAACTGGCTTTCAACGAACTCACGACCAGCACTGATCGCCATGATCAGATAAATCACCATCATCGTAAGAGAAATAGAGATGGAACTGTCGCGCAGGAAGCTCAGATTTTTGGGCAAATTCATCTCTTCGGTGGAGCGGGAACCTTTACCGCACACGCTGCCAATCCAGCCAGAAAGTACATATCCCAGAGTGCCAAAGTGACCAAAAGCAATGTCATCATTCCCCGTAATACGCTTCATATAGCGTTGTGCTAATGCCGGGAAAAATGCCATCACAAGTCCCAGAATAAGAGAACCGGTAAAGACCAGTGATATACCTTCAAAACCAGCCACTGTCAGAATCACACCAATCATGCAGGCCATGTAAAATGTGTGGTGTCCGGTCAGGAAGATATATTTAAGGCGGGTAAAGCGGGCAACAATAATATTCGCCACCATACCAAATGCCATAATAAGGGCCGTCGATGCGCCATATTTTTCCAGCGCAATAGAAACAATAGCCTCATTATTCGGAATGATGCCCTGAATATTAAAGGCATGTTCAAACATACTCCCAAGAGGATTTAACGAACCAACCAAAACAGTGGCACCACCGCCCAGTACAATAAAGCCGAGAATAGTTTTAATTGTACCTTTAACAACATCTGAAAAAGATTTTTTCTGGGCAACCAGACCAATTAAGGCAATCAAGCCGACCAGTATCGCGGGCACTTTAAGTATATCAACAACAAAATTCAGCGTTTCAAGGATAAACATATCCACCTCGCTTCAATTAAGGTTATTGTTTTGCTAACCAGTTACGCAGTTGCGTTTCGAGTTCATTAATATCAATGATGTTGTTGATAACCACCAACTGACTTTCCGGTACGCTGGCACTGGCAGCAATATCTTTGGCCATCACAAATAAATCGGCAGCCCCTGGCGTTGCTGATGAGAGATCGGAATGTTCCACTTCCGCCTCTATATCCATTTTTTTCAGAACTTTTTTAATATTCATTTCGACCATAAAACTACTACCAAGCCCTGAGCCACAAATAGCCATAATTTTCATTATATTCACCATTTTAAGTTGAAGAAGTCCCATCACGCAACGGCGCAATGTTGTGAAAAGACTGAATTTATAATGTAATCAGAACCGTGAAATTATCTTTTTTATTTCCTCCACATTGCGAGCCTGATGCAATTCATGTAAATCTTTTTCGCTGGAGAATAACTCAGCCAGTGCAGATATCATTTCGATATGACTGTGTTTGTCTGGTGCGGCAAGTAAAATGATAACATCTACAGGATCAAATTCCTCTGTATGAAAACTGACACCTTCTTCAAGTTTTAATAATGATAAACCTAATCCTTTTGCCCCTTCTTCTGGTCGGGCATGCGGCATGGCCAGCCCGGGTGCCAGGACATAATAAGGCCCCAGTTTTTCATGTTGTGTCTTTATCGCACTGAGATAATCCGTCGTAATTATCTCTGCATCCAGTAACGGTCTGGCACAGATATCTAATGCCTGCTGCCAGGTTGCGGCATTCTTTCGTAATGCGATTGTTGAATCAGAAAGCCAGATATTAAGCACTCCCACCCCCTAATTTCTTATTTATATGACCAGAATGTATTCAAGTAACGACGGTATATCTGCGATCAATATCACAAAGATAGCGCTATCAGGAGGTATTGTTCGAATTTGTGATAGCGCTATCAAAATAGATTTCACTGATTAAATCCAGACTTATGGCAGATATTAAGAGGTATACTCTGCTACTGGCAGTGCAGGAAGCCGTTGATGATAAGTAATAAAAGATCTCCATATGTAGTCGCTGAGCAGGATTTTGTATGGCAATAACCCGAAAACGTCGTAGTACAGGTAAAGTCACTATTGCTGATGTCGCGCAACTCGCGGGAGTTGGCACAATGACTGTATCCAGAGCGTTACGCACTCCCGAACAAGTTTCAGATAAATTGAGGGAGAAGATTGAAGCCGCAGTTAATGAATTAGGGTATATGCCCAACCTCACTGCAAGCGCACTGGCATCGGCATCTTCACACACGATCGCAATGGTCGTGCCAAACCTGGCTGAAGCGGGATGCACGGAAATGTTTGCCGGGCTGCAACATGTGCTACAACCAGCGGGGTATCAAATAATCCTGGCTGAGTCACGCCATCGTCTGGAACAAGAAGAAAAACTGCTGGAAACCCTGCTGGCTTCTAATATCGCTGCAGCAATTTTGCTTAGTGTTGAGCATAATAGTACCGTGCGTCACTTGCTCAAAAATGCCTCGATTCCTGTTATAGAAATCGGTGCCATTCGTACTGATCCGATAGATATCAACATTGGTATTGATAATGTTGCAGCAATGTTCGAGCTGACGGATATGCTGGTACAACGTGGTTATCAGAATATCGGTTTGCTATGCGCTAACCAGGAACAGTGGATCTTTCAGCAGCATTTACAGGGATGGTATAAAGCTATGTTACGCCATCATATGTCTCCCAACCGTGTTATTAACGCTGCTCTGCCACCTGTTTTTTCCACCGGAGCATCACAACTACCGGAATTTTTGCTCGCATGGCCGGAACTGGATGCCCTGGTATGTGTGTCAGATGAGTTAGCCTGCGGTGTTCTCTATGAATGTCAACGAAGACGGATCAAAGTTCCAGACGAGCTCGCCGTAGTAGGATTTGGTGACAGTGACGTCAGCAAAGTTTGCCAACCATCATTAACAACAATGGCCGTTCCTCACAGGAAAATTGGTCTGGAAGCAGGAAATGTTTTGCTGGAACGAATTAAAGAAGGTAACTGGAGCAATCAGATATTCATTGAGCCCTGTTTATGTTTACGTGAAAGCTGCTGAAGCTGGGGGACTGGTATCTTTCAGCTCACTGATTTTGTTGCTGAACCTGATATATCCTTCGGTTTTCCACAACCAGGGGAAGGGTGTCATCATAAGGCGTGATGACACCCTGAATTCCCATCCTGTATCTGCAGAAAATTTTTCGTAAATAAATTAATTTAATAACTAAAAAGAAAATACAATAAGCAAAATATCAATTACAGCATGTTCGTTTGTTTAAAGAACCTGCTGGTCCTGCCATTAATATTACCTGCTGATTGCTTCACATCCGGATTCCTCGCACTGCGCGCGGGTTATTGTTTCGTTTTCGGCCACGGGGTCGCCAGGGCTCTGTTTGCAGGCCATGATGGCCTGACCTGTACTGTTTCTCAGGCACTGAGATGTCCGTTTACGCCATTTGTTCCCTGCCCCTCTGTCTGATAACGAATACGCTCACTACGCACAGCACTGAACAATACCGGCAACAGCATGTCTTACATGACATTCGCTGTGCCATCCACCGGAAAACATTTTCAGATACCGGATGAGGTACCACTTCCATTGACAGCACGAGGTAACAATACTGATGGTAACGCTGACCATTAACCGTAAACCGCAGGGTATTTTCAGTAAATCACCGGCAACGCCGCTGCAGGATAAAACGAACACAGTACACAACGAGAAGCTTCTTCGGGTGAGGAATCAAACACCATGGCGACATATGACAAAACGCCAGCGCAAAAACCGTAAGCGTATAAATCGTCTTGTGGAACTCTGGCCTGAGTTATTCAACCGGGAAAAACCAAAACCGCTTAAAGTGGGGATACCTGACGACCTGATACAGGATATCGCCATCAGAGAACTGGCGTTTGGTGCAGGTGCATTACGCGCGGCAGTAGCGTCTTATGTGCAGTCTCCGCGCTATTACCGTGCGTTAATGGCTGGCGGCGCCCGTTACAACCTGAACGGTCAGCCGTGCGGGGAAGTGACACCACAGGAACAGAAAGAGGCAGAGACCCGTTTAATGATGCTGAATGACCGACGAAAAGACAGAAAACCTCGTTGACTGCACAACTGCGCTGATTCACTGAGCTGTAATCAATGTACAGCGCTGTACCGGACGATGGGTAATGGCGATCACAACCGGTAACCCCAGAGACAATGCGACTGTTTTTAACGCAACATACTGGCCAGATGTATCACCCCGGACGACCTGAAAACGCTTTTCCACCCGGCATTGTCCGCCAGCGCTTATCACCTGCCAAGTCTGTTGTAGTAAATCCACCCGTTGTGAACATTCTTCATCAACTGTCACACTGGCTCGCGGATGGCAGAAAAGCTCCTGGCTGAACAGCAACAGGCATCGTATTGTTGCTCCTCCATGTTGTTCCCGCAACCAGCGTAATACCACCGGCGAGGATGGGCTGGCCGTGTGATTACGCTCAGTAATACGCTCGTGCACCTGTCGGTAAAAGGAAGTACAGAATGCATGAATCTGTTGTCCGTTGATGTTTCCTTCTGCCGAATGGAGCGTGAAGTGAAATGCCAACAGATTTGGCCAGTGGTCCACCGCCTGCTGAACAAAACGCCGGATTTCCCCCGGCGCTGAAAGTAAGGCTTCGGTTATTTGCACTATTTTATCCCCGTTGAATTTTGTTAAGCCGGTGCAGACCAGACACACGGAAAGCGCACATCGACACCGGCACGGTACGATACAAACACCAGTGACTGGCGGGACGAAGGGAATGACGAATCAGTCAGGAAATGATGACAAACAGTTGGCTGGCCAGAGGGTGCCAGCAGAAAGATGAGCGGGAGTTGTCAGCGCCAGCACCAGGGACAGGGCTGATTTCCACAATACCAACGCTGGTATTTTGCACATTGCCAGCGTACCGGCATTACAACACGTTTCATGCTGCTGCCCCTCGTGATGCCTCGATTCGATGCTGCATCCACTGCTCCACTTCACTTTTGTACCAGCGGCTGCTGCGCCCCAGTTTGATGGGTTTAGGGAAATGGCCTTCACTGATCAGCTTGTAAAACCATTTGTCGGTCATACCAGTGAAGCTGGTGATGTAGTTCATGTCGATCAGGGGATCGTCGGCACGCAGCAATACGCTGTCGTGACCTGTCATTGAGGTCAACATGGTCAGAATGTCCTCTGTGAGATTTATGAATGTTGGGCAAATGCGGGTGAATCTGCTGAGCTGAGCTTTCAGAGCTGGCCTGCTACGGGATACCAGGGATTACCGGCGAGGTAACGGGCTTCCGGATCGCGCACACCACGACGATCGCGGGCGAAATCACTGAACGCCCATATCAGCTCTTTGAGTCTCTCTTCGCAGTCCGGTGAACAACTGTCCAGCACCACATCCCGGGTGATCTGCTTCTGGTACGGTGCTGCTTCACCCGGTGATGCGAAGCCCAGTACGTTGCTCCAGGCATCCAGAATCAGCCGATCCAGTTCAGGGCCGTCGAAATACTCCTGTCTGACGCACAGCACCACGTGGTATTCCGGTTTTTCAGGATGACGTGTCAGGAGCCAGCAGAGGTCACGTCCGGGTGTTGCATTCATCAGCGCACTGACGGTTTCGATAAAGGCCATACCGAACCAGGTTTTTCTGTCGCTGAAGATGTTGCCATGTTCCCCCGGCAGACGAAGCAGGATCCGCCGTATTCGGGAGCAGGACTGCTCGCGCAACACACGGTTGAGAACGCCGATGATTTTGTTCTGATAAGATGGCCAGAAGGGGGCCAGGCTATAGTCGAAATAAGGGATAGCATTCATAAGATATGCTCCGTTATGCGCAGCCCACAATGCGTCCTGCCCGTGAATAAGCTGACGTGTTATGGTTTGCGGATGGGGTTGATGGAATAAGTGAAGAACCGGGGCAGAACGGGAAGATCAGGTCACCGACAAGGGACAGAACACCGGATGTGGTTCAGAGTGAATGATCTCCGTTGACTTCAGTTCACATCATTAAGCAAGGCGGTAAGGTTTTACCGACGGAATGTTTCCAGGACAGGAAGCTCAGGATTTAAGCTTCAGAAGTGAGGCTTACGAGGACGCCCTGCAGCAGGACGTTCAGGAACTTCATTGCAGCCGTAGGCACACAGCCCGTCTTTTTGCTCTTCTTTTGCCAGATAATGCAGGGCACCGCGAATATTATCGATGCTTTCAGGATCGTTGTGGCGCACAGGAATGTTGATGTTGTATGTATAATGCGGCTGATATGTACAGCGGTGTGCCGAACCGCTGTTATGCGTAATAGACCGCCAGCATTCCGTAATCCGCTCCGCAAAGGGATATATTTTTTTAACCCTCTGACGATCGAGCCAGAAGACCACATGCGCATGAAAACCATGATCAACCGTCCATTCAATCACCCAGAAGAAGCCAACCATATTTTCAAACTGTTCAACCTGCTCCAGCAGCATACGCAGTTGTAATTCAAGCCAACGATGATCAGGTTGTAAGAAATCAGGCGTATCCTTCCTGTAGAAGAAATCCATCCGTAAGGCCCGCAGGCAGGAATAGCGTGCCATCATTTGATTGATGTGATTGTCAAGTAAAGCGGTAAAAAACCAGTTTGGTGTGTAAGATTTAGGCATGTTGATGACTCCTGAAAGTTAATGATGTTTTAAGCTCTGTGAGCGAATTAATGCTTTCGCTCATAATCAGATCTAAAACGGTAATAACTTACAGATGGTATTTATCAGGCATGCTGTAACAGAATGGATACGACGGATTATTAACGACACACAGCGTTGTGCTGAAGGGTATGAGTTATCTGATGGCATTGTCTATAGAGATGAGATAAACGAGGTGCGAAGAAAATACAGATTCAATACAACACAGTGAAATACAGAAAAATACGAACTGTAATCCCGCTGCCAGGCGGTTAGGAAACATATTACAACTATAAGCTCATGGTTTGTAAATTTGCTCTCAGTGAGTCTGAAAAAACGTTTATAAGGTCACCACAATAAACTCACACGCGCTTATTCAATCTGTTCTCCAGGATATGAACGTTAACGACACACGATAGCATAAGACAACATACAATGGATGAATAATTTTCACCCAGTACCTTAAACAATACAACCGGCAACAAATATAATCAGAAATTCACTCTGTTAATTCTGTTGTTTATCCTGCGCTGTTAAACATGACGGAACCATGGATACCTTATCAAAGAGTAAACATTCAGTTAATCTTTGATGACAGAGAAATTGTTTCCAACCAGAATAGTTAAAACACTTCAGATAAACAATCATTGTTAAGCAAATACAGTTCATGATGGATAAATTAAAATCAATTACTGTTTCACTGAAAATGAGAACAGATGGATATCAACAATAGCGTAGCTGTAGAGAATAACTTATCTGAGTAACGTATGAATTACAGTAATTATGATTGAATGAGGGAAGAAGTGGATATTATGATAATGGTGACAAGGAAGATTAGAGAAGGACATGAATATAATTGGATGAGGATAAGAGTAATGGAATGTGTAAAGATAGAGTGAATATAATCGTAAAGATTGAGGTCATGTAAAAAAGAGAGTAAGTATAATAATAGTAATAAACCTAAATTAAAGGGAGTGTTAGAAATTCTGTGTCATTCCAGTAATATACAACCAAAAAGGAATGACACATGTCCCAACCCTTCGATTTCGATAAAGCGCTTAAGGCACTCCAGTCCTGAACCGCCCCGGGTTTCCTGGAGAGTGTTTTATCTGTGAACTCAGGCTGCCAGATCATCGTTTCCGATGGAAGCATAATAAGCTTTTTCTGCTTCTGCCGGAGGAGTATGGCCCAGCCTTCCCAGCAATCGTCGATTGTTATACCAGTCCACCCACGTGAGTGTGGCCAGTTCCACTTCTGCACGGTTTTTCCAGCTCTTACGGTGTATTACCTCCGCTTTGTAAAGACCATTGATGCTCTCCGCCATCGCGTTGTCATACGAGTCGCCTGTACTCCCTGTTGATGCCAGCAGTTTTGCTTCTTTTAATCGCTCCATATAGGCCAGTGACACATACTGAGAGCCTTTATCGCTGTGATGGATGGTGCCGGACGGACGGCGGGCCCACAACGCCTGCTCCAGCGCATCCAGCACGAATGTCGTTTCCATAGACGATGAGACCCACCACCCCACGATATATCCGGCAAATACATCAATGATGAACGCCACTATAGACGAAGCCCTGCCATGTGCTGACGTAAGTAAAATCAGCCACCCACAGCTGGTCAGGACGTTCTGCCACGAACTGACGGTTTACGCGGTCACCTGCGGCAACGGTTTTCCGGCTGACGGTAGTGCGGACCTTTTTACCCCGGAGAACACCGGCAAGTCCCATAACCGCCATGAGGCGCACCACTGTACATCTGGCCATCCTGATTCCTTCCCGTAACAACTGGCGCCAGACTTTACGCACACGGTACACTGATGATTTTCATCGTATACGCGCTGTATCTCTCTCTTCAGCCAGTCATCGCGCTGTGCATGTGCACTGCGTTTATCAGGATGATGTCGCTGTTGCTGACAGTGGTAATACGTTGACGGGGCAATATGCAGTTCACTGCATACCGGTCTGACCCCGTACTGCTCACGCAGCTTATCCAGCAGTGCCATCACTTTTTCCAGAGGCGGTCGAACTCCGCCTTCGCAAAATAAGCGGAAGCCTGGCGAAGGATATCGTTACTGCGGCGCAGTTCACGATTTTCACGTTCCAGCTCTTTCAGACGCTGACGTTCAGCACTGGTGAGCCCTCCATCTCCGCCCCCGGTATCCCGCTCATACTGGCGAACCCAGACACGCAGAGTCTCCGGCGTACAGCCAGTCTTTGGAGCAATGGAACAAATTGCCGCCCATTGTGAGTCATATTCGCCCTGACTTTCCAGAACCATACGAACTGCCCGTTGACGGACTTCGGGGGAAAAACGAGTATTTTTAGTCATCCTGTTTACCTCTTTCTCAGGGAGTTTAGTCTCCAGGATTTCCGGGGCGGTTCAGTCCGGCCAAGCATTAACCGGCAAGGATGGTATCCTAACGCCATTAATCAAACAGTTAACAGAAACCGCTCTGGCCGCTGAACTCGACTCCCATCTGGCTCAGGATTTTGAAGTCAATCGTAAAAATGGTTCCGGAAAAAAGACCATTAAAGCCCCGACTGGCAGCTTTGAGCTGGCAACTCCACGTGATCGTAATGGTTATTTTGAACCCCAACTGGTGAAGAAGCACCAGACCACGCTGTCTGATGAGCTCGAGCGCAAGATCATTCGCCTGTTCGCGCTGGGGATGAGCTACCAGGATATCAGCCGGGAGATCGAAGATTTATATGCCTTCAGTGTTTCCACGGCTACCATCAGTGCGGTTACCGATAAAGTCATTCCTGAGTTAAAACAGTGGCAGCAGCGCCCGCTGGAAAAGGTTTATCCCTTCGTCTGGCTGGACGCCATTCACTATAAAATCCGCGAAGATGGGTGTTATCAGAGCAAGGCAGTTTATACCGTACTGGCGCTGAATCTGGAAGGCAAAAAAGAAGTCCTGGGCCTGTATTTGTCGGAAAGCGAAGGCGCTAACTTCTGGCTGTCAGTATTAAGTGATCTGCAAAACCGTGGCGTTGAAGACATTCTGATTGCCTGCGTGGATGGGCTGACCGGCTTCCCTGAAGCGATAAACAGCATTTATCCGCAGACAGAGGTACAGTTGTGCGTCATTCACCAGATACGTAACTCGATTAAATATGTGGCGTCAAAACACCATAAAGCGTTCATGGCCGACCTGAAGCCAGTGTATCGTGCGGTGTCGGAAACGGCGCTGGATGAGCTGGAAGCGAAACGGGGGCAGCAATATCCGGTGGTGCTCCAGTCCTGGCACCGCAAGAGGGAAAATCTGTCAGCGTACTTCCGCTATCCGGCGAATATCCGCAAGGTGATCTACACAACCAACGCGATAGAATCAGTCCACCGCCAGTTCAGGAAACTGACCAAAACCTAAAGGTGCTTTCCCGAATGAAAACAGCCTGTTGAAGCTACTTTATCTGGGACTGATGAACGCACAGGAGAAATGGACAATGCCCATCCAAAGCTGGAATTTGACATTGTCGCAGTTAGCCATTTATTTTGAAGGGCGGCTGAATAATGTGATGACGCTGTAGAATTTTTAACGTGACACAGAATTCTGAACGCTCTCAAATTAAAATCATCGATATTTAACAAGTTTAAATTATTAAGATTATTTTAATCAAGATTAAAAGCATTACAACCTGGAAACTGACATTACTGATTACTACACTGGTACCTGAGGCTCACGGCCTCAGGTTGTCTTTATATACTCTCAGAAGGATACTCTTACATTAGCCCAATAACGGCGTCCTTCATCGACCTGCCAGTTACCATCAATGGTATCGATATCCTCGCTCTTTCTGTCTGTGACGTTAAGAACGGCAAAATTAATCAGCGTGTCTGGCAGAATCTGGTAATTTAGACCAATATCCATAGATGTGAATCCATTACGAACGCGGGGAACCTTAGCACCATTTCTTTGTGCTGCCCAGATTTGTTTTCCCGTATAATTCAGAGATGAATAAAATGTAATATCCTGAGTGTAATCCCATTCCAGTTTTGCATTGGCTGCATGTCTGGGAGTTCTTTCCAGAGGTTCCCCTTTCAGCGACTTGCCATTGAGACTTTCGTCATCACTTTTTCGACGAGAGTCAGTAAATGTATAGTTTGCAGATACATGCCATTTATCATACACAGGAATCTGAGTTGCAAGCTCCACCCCTCTGATATTTGCCTCACCTACATTATCATAAATAAAAGTGTTTAACCCGGTGACTGGATCTTTTGTACCTATATCGTAACTGGTCAACTTATTTTTAAAATCAGTATTAAACAGCGTCGCGCTCGCCGAAAAACCACTATCATTACTATAAATAATACCGATCTCTTCGGTTACACTGGTCTCCGGTTTCAGGTCCCTGTTTCCATACATAATAGAGGCACCACCCTGCGTCAGTGTTCCAAATCCAGGACTCACCTCACGAATTGAAGGAGCCCGAAATGCTTTTGCGATCCCCCCTTTGAGTGTGAGATTATCGGTCAGGTTATAAACAGCGTACAATCTTGGATTCCAGTAACTGCCATAGATTTCATGATTATCGAGACGCAGTCCTCCAGTCAGGGCGAGAGAATCCGTTGCTGCATATTCATTTTCTATAAAAACAGCTTTCTGTTTAATTGAAACAGACTGTGTTTCTGTCGTTTTTTTACCCGTGGCTGAGTCATCACGGAGCTCTGCATGCTGAAATTGACCTCCGATGGTCAGTACATTTTCCGGCAGAAATGCCGTCACTTTTGCATCTATGATTGTGTTGGTTATTTCCGGTTTTCTTGACTCGTAATTAAGATCCCAATGATTATATTTATCTTTTTTACCTGATTTAATCTCACGAATAACTTTCTCCTGATAAACAGCAATTTCAGGATGCAGTATTTCGCCCTGGGCATTCCATGCTGCTACCCAGTGACTACGTGAATTATGCGTTTCTCTTTTACTGTTTGGTTGTTTAAGATTTCCCCGCATAGTCCAGGCATCGAGAGACTCACCAGGTGTTAATGTATGCACCTGGTTATTTTTTCCATATTCAAAAACAAACTTCTGGCTTTCAGTCGGAGTAAACTGGAGCGTTGCCGTTATATTCTTATTATCTTTTGCCGGTGTTCCCTGAGAGATACTATCTTCCTTGCGATAGTTCATTCCTCCATATAGCTGAAGACCAAGTTTATCCTTAATCAATGGGCCTGACAGATAGAAGTCATTTGTGGTTGAGTTACCAAATTTCCCATGTTCCTGAATAATCCCCCCAAGTCCAAGTACGCCATCCCATGTTTGGTTATTAACTGGTTTGGTTATGATATTAATGACCCCTCCGATGGCATCAGAACCATACAGGGAAGACATAGGGCCACGGATCACTTCAATGCGTTCAATTGCTTCCACAGGAGGGATAAATCCGGCTTCAAAACCGCCGCTGCCGTTTGGTCTGGATTCCCGACCGCTCTGACGTCGTCCATCGACCAGAATCAGCGTGTAATCGCCACTTAGACCACGTATACTGATATCCGGTTTTTCATTCCCACCAGTGATACTAATCCCTTCAACATCTTTTACTGCATCGACCAGATCTGAAACCGGTTTTTTTTGCAGTTGTTCTGAAGTAATGACTGAGACACTGGCCGGGGCATTTCTGAGCTGCTGAGTGAACCCGGAGGCAGTAACAACAAGCGTATCTTCTTTTTTATCAGAACTGGCATAACCTGATGATATAACTGCAGAACACATCACGGCAATGCCCGGAGCAATGATATATTTGTTCTTCATAAATTTCCCTTTGCCAAAGGCGTAATGATAATGATTTGCGTTAGCAAAGAGGGAATTTACAATGAACAGAAAAGAAGGTAAATCACATTTCGCTCATTCAGTAGACTGGCCCCCTGAATCTCCAGACAACCAATATCACTTATTTAAGTGATAGTCTTAATACTAGTTTTTAGACTAGTCATTGGAGAGCAGATGATTGATGTCTTAGGACCGGAGAAACGCAGACGGCGTACTACACAGGAAAAGATCGCTATTGTTCAGCAGAGTTTTGAACCGGGAATGACGGTCTCCCTTGTTGCCCGGCAACACGGTGTGGCAGCCAGCCAGTTATTTCTCTGGCGCAAGCAATACCAGGAGGGAAGTCTTACTGCTGTGGCCGCAGGAGAACAGGTCGTTCCTGCCTCTGAACTTGCTGCTGCCATGAAGCAGATTAAAGAACTCCAGCGCCTGCTCGGCAAAAAAACGATGGAAAATGAACTCCTTAAAGAAGCCGTTGAATATGGGCGTGCAAAAAAGTGGATAGCACACGCGCCCTTATTGCCCGGGGATGGGGAGTAAGCTTAGTCAGCCGTTGTCTCCGGGTGTCGCGTGCGCAGTTGCACGTCATTCTCAGACGAACCGATGACTGGATGGATGGCCGCCGCAGTCGTCACACTGATGATACGGATGTGCTTCTCCGTATACACCATGTTATCGGAGAGCTGCCCACATATGGTTATCGTCGGGTATGGGTGCTGCTTCGCAGACAGGCCGAACTTGATGGTATGCCTGCGATCAATGCCAAACGTGTTTACCGGATCATGCGCCAGAATGCGCTGTTGCTTGAGCGAAAACCTGCTGTACCGCCATCGAAACGGGCACATACAGGCAGAGTGGCTGTGAAAGAAAGTAATCAGCGATGGTGCTCTGACGGGTTCGAGTTCCGCTGTGATAACGGAGAAAAACTGCGAGTCACGTTCGCGCTGGACTGCTGTGACCGTGAGGCACTGCACTGGGCGGTTACTACGGGCGGCTTCAACAGTGAAACAGTACAGGACGTCATGCTGGGAGCGGTGGAACGCCGCTTCGGCAACGAGCTTCCGGCGTCTCCAGTAGAGTGGCTGACGGATAATGGTTCATGCTACCGGGCTAATGAAACACGGCAGTTTGCCCGGATGTTGGGGCTTGAACCGAAGAACACGGCGATGCGGAGTCCGGAGAGTAACGGCATAGCAGAGAGCTTCGTGAAAACGATAAAGCGTGACTACATCAGTATCATGCCCAAACCAGACGGGTTAACGGCAGCAAAGAACCTTGCAGAGGCGTTCGAGCATTATAACGAATGGCATCCGCATAGTGCGCTGGGTTATCGCTCGCCACGGGAATATCTGCGGCAGCGGGCTTGTAATGGGTTAAGTGATAACAGATGTCTGGAAATATAGGGGCAAATCCACATTACTTCAGAAAAACTTTTTCAGAAAACGAGCTAAGGGCGTCAGCCAACGACCTTACTGTGACATATACTCTGGCACCGGATGCCGTTTTACAGGGTTCACCTGCCATCCAGTAGACGCCCCGCTCCACGGCTGCAACCATAATTACGTTGACCAGAACCGTCATGCTGCTTCGTCTCATACTTCACGAGATAACGGGCTCTCTCCATGGCTTTCTGCATCGCTTCCACATCACCACGCTTGATCCAGAGAACAGCGGCTTCACCCGGCTTTTTGTCTGAAGCCTTCCTGGTTTCAGAACATCCACCCGACAAAGGCGTATCATCGGAAGAAGGGCGAGCATCAGATGATGCCGGTTTACGGAAAGGCGTCCGCCTGGAAAAATGAACCAGTCCATTACCCTGCCAGGGCTCAAGATGCAGAGCGCTACACCATGCCAGTTGGATCAGCGTCGCCAGCGAAGAAGGAACGGTGAAATCCCCTGGCGAGCACCAGGTATCTTTGTTGAGCAGTAATATCACGTGATAATGTTTCCTGCCTTTTTCCTTGCCAAACTCTCGACACCAGAAATAATGCAGGGTGGTTGCACGCACACGCTTGTTGGTACGTCGTTTTTTCCGCTGGTAAGCCTGAATTTTGGCTTTCAGGGATTCGAAAAAACGAGAAATCACCGCTGAATCCGGATCGGGATCCATGATGGTGACAGGCATATGCTCAGGGAAACGTAAATCCACCCGGATTAACGAGACGGCACGGTGTTGCACCAGGGCACTGTTGAGAATACTTTCAAAACGGGATAACCAGTAATCATTGTGTATTGGTTGATTCATGATGAGAGATCTCCGTTGATTTGGATTGACTTCACATCATTAATCGCCGCGGTAAAACTTTACGGCATCCCACCAATGAGCAACGCCAATAGCTCCTGATTAAAACGGAATGAATCGTCCCGTAACGAAAAGATAATCCTGCACACGACAGCAAAACGTAAAACAACAGCATGAATGAGCTAAATGTCTAAAGAAAAACTGCCTTTTCACATTATTTTTCAGCGAGTAATCATACCAGCATCCCTAACATACGAAATCGCATCGTGATCGATCGCTGATTCGCCGAACAACTGATCGAATACACCGGAATCTGCACTAACATCCTGATGGGTAACGGAAGACTAAAAAACCAGTGTTCTATTGATTGCACGGAATGCCTGTGCGCTGGCCTGACCAGTAAGCACAATTCTACGAGTAGTAAGATATCTACTCCAAAACCATGCGCAGTAGCCACCATATGTTGCCAGGGTGAAAAATAAGCTCAGAGCTATAGGGGAGTAATTCCCGTTAATGTCATCGCCGTACCTCAATCAGCTCACAAACTGGCTGAAACGTTAAGCTGAGGCCTTTATTCTTCAGATGTATTTTCCGGTTTACCTGTAAATTATCTTCTGATATTTATCACATTAGTAATTGTGCTGATTATCTACATACTTCAAGGTCTGAAATATGAAGCTAACAGAAGAAAGTCTGAATCTAGTCATTGACATCCTGAATGATTTGATCTGTGAAGGAAAAATGCTGAACGATGTGGAGCGCAGATCTCTGCTCAATGCAGTTATGGCAATTACAGCGGTAAAAGAACGTTCTGTCGTATCTGTATCATCCCGAAAAGAGCAAAGTAAGAAGGAGAAGAAGGAAAGAGAGATCGATCCTCGTTTCCCAAATGCTGGTGTGGCATGGAATGAGGCAGACGAGAGTTTATTGCGAGATGTTCTGGAGGATGTACCGGACGATGAAATTGGTAAACACCTTTTCTGGCTGGCAGAGAAACTAGGGCGAACCCCGTACAGTGTAGCCTGTAAAGTCAGACAAATTAAGAAATTACCTGCAGAATGGAAGGATCAATTTCGTAAAATCTCTGACAGGATCCGTAGTTCTGGAATGTCAGTCAGTGAATATCTACAACGCCAGGGACTGTTAAGCCCAGAGTCAGGGGAAGAAAACAATCCTGTCAGTCATAACAACAATGTAGCTTAATCCTGAAGAAGATGAACAGTTTATACTCTTTAAACTGTTCCCTTAATTTTAGAAAAACAGTTTGTGTAAGTGCATGCTCCAACATTCTGAAGGCGTTATTTCTTACAATACATCATAATCATTGGCAGATCCTCATCTGAATCAAAACACCACAACCAATCATCACACTTTTTCTGAAAAGAGCCTTATGATGAAGATAATCACCTTACGCTGAGAAAAAACACCAGGGCCAGTTAATCACCTTATCAATCTCGCCGTTACAAAATCATCCATAAGCCATTTAACAGTGTTATCGCAAACTCACAGTAAATCGCATCAGGTTACCTCAATCGGATTTGAGTTAATTCACTGGGCTTTACGTAAAGATACTTTTCTCAAGCTAACGTCGAAACTCGAAATCTAAGGAAAGGTTAAACGTAACATCAGTAAAATCGAATAGCAGATTGATTGCTTAAACAGAAAGGTTTTACAGCAGCATTAAACTGATTTAGTTAACGTAAAGATTTACTAAACTGGATGTGTATAGCAATGCTTAACGAAAACACTTGTAGAAGTGTTTATGAAAATACGTGTATGTCTGGTAAAACACTTAGTAGAAAATACGTGTATAACACTTACTGAAATGCTTAGTAAAAATACTTAGTAAAATACGTGTATATAGTATCATACCGACATTAGCAACATTCTCAGACACTCATGCAGACTGAATGTTGATTACCCGCTTTCACATCAGGCATGGTTCTTTACTGACCAAAAAACAAACTGGTTTACTCTTGAATTATTTTCTCTACCTCAGAAAACATGGTCTCAGGAATCTGTTATGGCTTCGTAGTTTCTGTTGTTCTTTTCATAAAAGTTATAAGTTATTGTCATAATCATACGATAATCACTTTATGTTAGTTTTTACTGTCACACGCTACTGACTTTTTCAGTCATTGCCAGAAAGGGGCTCTTTTTACTTCCATTTCACCACTCAACAAATGCAAAACTTGTCCAGTAAAGCGGACCACCACTTGCTCACAAGCAACGAATCGTCTCCAGGAACAGCCCTCAAACATTGCAGAAACAAAAACAACAAAACCCTCATTATCACTGATGTTCGGAAAATTTCCATGACCCAAAAAACGAAATTTAAATGAGACGCATTATCATGCGTATGATCAAAAAGACGTTATGGTAGCTTTCAGTTAAATGGTGCTATTTCTCATAAATCCACTTAACTTTTTTTACTGATTCATCCCAGAGAACCACTTTATCAGTAAAAAATGAATTATATAGATTGACGAGTTTTTCTGTTTCAGTTATTCCCAATGCATTATGTATCAGTTGTAGATATGCTTTTATCCAGATTTCTTTACCCTCCCTCCACTTATCTATAAAGCTTTCCAACTTACTTAATCGTTGATTTATAAAAAATGAATCAACATCATGAAAAAACTCAACAAGAAAACAGCACGAGATAATCTCAACAAAAAACAAATTCTCCTTAAAAGCATTATAAAACTTTATCAACACATAACGAAAAACACCTCCTGTTAACCTTTCCTGTTCATAAAACAACAAGCCAAAAATAGGCGGAAATCTTTTAACCACACCACTTTTAATCCAGTAAGGATGATGATTAGTCTTTACTGGCAGTGAATAAAAGAACAATTCGGTTTCTCTTTTCCCACCACAAACAGACAAAACAGTCTTATAAAGACTTTTTGAATCACTATATCCTGACACTCCAGACGAATTAGCAGGGTATTTTCTTTTTACTTTTTGCCTTAATGGAGCTGGAAGGATAATAAAACGGGATGGTAGATAACAATCGCTTTCAGAAGACCTGCATTCGCACACATGAAGATTTATATTTACATCCGGACAATTCAAAAACCACACAGAATAATTATCGCTCCGTTTGCAATATGAAACCCATGAATAAATTGCATAAAGTTCAGAAAGTACATCTAACTCTGCTTTTGATTTAAATGTGATACCGTTTCTTCGAATTCTCGTTTCCAGCGTTCTCCATGCCGGAGTTTTCAGTATCTCACGAACTTTTTTATTAAGTTCAGCCAGCGATGGTCCCTGCTCCTGTTTATGTTTCTTCCTGCTGTTAATGATTTCTCTTTCTTTTACTAATTTTTTCTTACTTTTGGGTCCTTTTATCTTTCTTGGCAATGCTTCATTTAATCTGTGAACAGGATTTTGCTCTCTTCTTTTTTTGAGCTCACAAAACCTCTCATAATGTTTTCTGCACAGTCTTTTCTCCACTGCCATTTTTACTGAGAAAACCTGATTGTTACAATTTTTTCTGACGCATTTGTTTTTACGTCCGGTCATCCTCTCATCTCCTGAAACCGCAGTATGTCATTAGTTCCCGTTCGGAAAAACTCACTTCATACTCCATTACACTTTAACGATCATGTCTGTAATTCAGACATTCCATCATTTTTCACGTCCATATTACATGAATGATAAACCGGATTAGTGTGATCCGGTTCAGCGAAATCAACAGGATAACGGTATGTCATTCAGCCATTCTTCCCTCTCCGCACAAGTGAAATCATATCTGACGTTTCTTCCTGAAGAAATTCGCCAGAAAATCCTTGAACATCTCCACTGTGTTATTCATTACGAGCCCGTGATTGGCATTATGGGTAAATCCGGTACAGGCAAAAGCAGTCTGTGTAATGCCATTTTTCAGTCCCGTATCTGCGCCACACATCCTCTGAACGGCTGCACCCGCCAGGCTCATCGTCTTACCCTGCAACTCGGTGAACGCAGAATGACGCTGGTCGATCTGCCCGGCATTGGTGAAACACCGCAGCATGATCAGGAATACCGGGCACTTTATCGTCAGCTGCTACCGGAACTGGATCTGATTATCTGGATCCTGCGGGCTGATGAACGTGCGTATGCTGCCGATATTGCCATGCATCAGTTTTTACTGAATGAAGGTGCAGATCCCTCGCGTTTTCTGTTTGTTCTCAGCCATGCCGATCGCGTGTTTCCTGCTGAAGAATGGAATGCCACAGAAAAATGCCCGTCCCGTCAGCAGGCGCTCTCACTGGCGACGGTGACAGCCCGGGTGGCAACCCTGTTCCCTTCATCATTTCCGGTACTCTCCGTTGCTGCACCTGTCGGCTGGAACCTTCCGGCGTTTGTGTCGCTGATGATCCACGCACTGCCGCCACAGGCAACCAGCGCGGTGTATTCACATATCCGGGGAGAAAACCGCTCTGAACAGGCCCGGAAACACGCACAACAGACTTTTGGTGAAACCATCGGGAAAAGTTTTGACGACGCCGTTGCCCGTTTCAGTTTTCCGGCCTGGATGTTACAGCTTCTGCGCAAAACCCGGGACCGCATTATCCACCTGCTGGTCACACTGTGGGATCACCTGTTCTGAACGCCCCGGAGTCCCCCGTGGCAACCGTATACCTTTACACGACAACGGATTACGGTAACCACTGCCGTATACCGTCTGTCATTATCAATAACACGCTCTTTAATTTCAGAGGTCAGTCATGAATACCAGAATTCTTTTTCCCCTGCTGTTCACTGTGGCATCATTCTCCGCCTCCGCCGGCAACTGGGCTGTCAAAAACGGCTGGTGTCAGACCATGACGGAAGATGGTCAGGCGCTGGTAATGCTGAAAAATGGCACGATTGGTATTACCGGCCTGATGCAGGGATGCCCGAATGGTGTACAGACGCTCCTGGGCAGCCGTATCAGTATTAACGGTAACCTGATCCCCACATCACAAATGTGTAATCAGCAGACGGGATTCAGGGCTGTTGAGGTGGAAATCGGACAGGCGCCGGAAATGGTCAAAAAAGCCGTTCACTCCATAGCAGAGCGTGATGTGTCCGTTTTACAGGCATTTGGTGTACGAATGGAATTCACCCGCGGTGATATGCTGAAGGTCTGTCCGAAATTTGTCACATCACTTGCCGGTTTTTCCCCGAAACAGACGACCACTATTAATAAAGATTCCGTCCTGCAGGCTGCCCGGCAGGCATACGCCCGGGAATATGACGAGGAAACAACAGAAACCGCTGATTTTGGCTCTTACGAAGTAAAAGGCAATAAGGTTGAGTTTGAAGTATTCAATCCTGAAGACCGTGCGTACGACAAAGTGACCGTCACGGTTGGTGCTGACGGTAATGCCACCGGCGCCAGCGTTGAATTTATCGGAAAATAGCCGGTATGTCGGACTGCCACCCTGTTTTATTGCCCGAAGGCCCTTTCTCACGCGAACAGGCGGTTGCCGTCACAACAGCTTACCGCAATGTGCTTATTGAGGATGACCAGGGAACGCATTTCCGGCTGGTTATCCGCAATGCCGAAGGGCAGCTACGCTGGCGGTGCTGGAATTTTGAACCTGATGCCGGAAAACAGCTAAATTCGTATCTCGCCAGTGAGGGAATTCTCAGGCAATAAACGTCTTCATTTCATCCATCAGGCCGCGTCTTCTCCGGGAGACGCGGCCTTTTCGTTTATACCGCTAATTCATTCATAAGGAGCAAAGTATGCAATTAGCCAGTCGTTTTGGTCATGTAAATCAGATCCGTCGGGAGCGCCCACTGACACGCGAAGAACTGATGTACCACGTCCCGAGTATTTTTGGAGAAGACCGGCACACCTCCCGCAGTGAACGGTATGCGTACATTCCCACCATCACCGTCCTGGAAAATCTGCAGCGGGAAGGCTTTCAGCCGTTCTTCGCCTGCCAGACCCGTGTGCGCGACCAGAGCCGCCGGGAATATACCAAACATATGCTGCGTCTGCGGCGGGCCGGACAGATAACCGGTCAGCATGTGCCTGAAATTATTCTGCTCAACTCCCATGACGGTTCATCCAGCTACCAGATGTTACCCGGATATTTTCGTGCCATTTGTACCAATGGACTGGTCTGCGGTCAGTCTCTGGGAGAATTGCGTGTTCCACACCGGGGAAATGTGGTGGAGAAAGTTATTGAAGGGGCTTACGAGGTGGTGGGCGTGTTTGACCGGATAGAGGAGAAGCGTGATGCCATGCAGTCGCTGGTCCTGCCGCCACCGGCACGCCAGGCGCTGGCACAGGCGGCACTGACTTACCGTTATGGTGACGAACATCACCCCGTCACCACCGCCGACATTCTGACGCCACGACGCCGGGAGGATTACGGTAAGGACCTGTGGAGTACTTATCAGACCATCCAGGAGAATATGCTGAAAGGCGGAATTTCCGGTCGCAGTGCCAGAGGAAAACGTATCCACACCCGTGCCATTCACAGCATCGACACCGACATTAAGCTCAATCGCGCATTGTGGGTGATGGCAGAAACGCTACTGGAGAGCCTGCGCTGATGCAATCTGTCCCTGAAGGCGTGATTCAGGCACCAGAATCACCCGACGCCCCGGAGAACTCAGTCTGTGCAGACTGAGTACAGGCAATGGCATCTTCTGGCCATCCGTCTGTGACCGGAACGGTTACGCGTACGGCTGTCCGGAATTTCAGCCGAATATCATTCATCCCTGATATTACCGGGTCTCACGGTCAGTGATGAACGTGATGTTGCCAGCCCCCGGCCTTTATTTCCTCTCATTTATACACATTGTAAGGATTTCACTCATGAAAATCGTTTCTCAGAACACAACTGCTCTTTCTTCAGCCACAGCACCAGGGAATAACCAGCCCCAACTGGTTGCTACTCCCGTCCCTGATGAACAACGTATCAGCTTCTGGCCGCAGCATTTTGGCCTCATTCCACAGTGGGTGACCCTGGAGCCCCGTGTCTTCGGCTGGATGGACCGTCTGTGCGAAGACTACTGCGGGGGCATCTGGAATCTGTACACCCTGAACAACGGTGGCGCATTTATGGCACCTGAACCGGATGACGATGATGACGAAACATGGGTGCTGTTTAACGTCATGAACGGTAACCGCGCTGAAATGAGCCCGGAAGCCGCCGGCATTGCCGCCTGTCTGATGGCGTACAGCCATCACGCCTGTCGTACAGAGAATTATGCCATGACGGTTCATTATTACCGGCTGCGGGATTATGCCCTGCAGCATCCGGAATGCAGCGCCATTATGCGCATCATCGACTGAATGGAGGCAGGGACAATGCAGCAGCTTTCCTTTCTGCCCGGAGAGATGACGCCCGGCGAGCGCAGTCTCATTCTGCGGGCCCTGAAAACCCTGGACCGCCATCTTCATGAACCCGGCGTGGCCTTCACCTCCACCCGTGCGGCACGGGAATGGCTGATTCTGAACATGGCGGGACTGGAGCGTGAAGAATTCCGGGTGCTGTATCTGAATAACCAGAATCAGCTGATTACCGGTGAAACCCTCTTCACTGGCACCATCAACCGCACAGAAGTCCATCCCCGGGAGGTGATTAAACGCGCCCTGTACCACAATGCCGCTGCCGTGGTGCTGGCGCACAATCACCCGTCCGGTGAAGTCATCCCCAGCAAGGCAGACCGCCTTATCACCGAGCGTCTGGTACAGGCACTGGCCCTGGTGGATATCCGGGTACCGGACCATCTGATAATCGGTGGCAGCCAGGTTTTCTCCTTTGCGGAACACGGTCTGCTTTAACCCGTCACCGTCACAATCACCTTCATATCACTTCAGTTTCTCTTTCTCAGCTGTTTCTTACTTTCACATTCAGGAGGACTATTCTCATGAAAATCATCACCCGTGGTGAAGCCATGCGTATTCACCGTCAGCATCCTGCATCCCGTCTTTTTCCGTTCTGTACCGGTAAATACCGCTGACACGGTAGCACGGATACATATACCGGCCGTGAAGTACAGGATATTCCCGGTGCGCTGGCTGTGTTTGCAGAACGCCGGAAGGACAGTTTTGGTCCGTATGTCCGGCTGATGAGCGTCACCCTGAACTGAGTCTGGAAGGGCATTCAGAAGAGCAGAATTATCGCCACCACCGGACCATTCTTAACCAATTTTCTGTGAGGATTTTATCGTGTCAGACACACTCCCCGGGACAACGCTTCCCGACGACAATAACGACCGCACCTGGTGGGGACTGCCCTGCACCGTGACGCCCTGTTTTGGTGCCCGTCTGGTACAGGAAGGCAACCGGTTGCATTACCTTGCCGACCGCGCCTGTATTAGAGGGCGGTTCAGCGACGCGGATTCGTACCACCTGGACCAGGCCTTTCCGCTGCTGATGAAACAACTGGAACTCATGCTCACCAGCGGTGAACTGAATCCCCGCCATCAGCATACCGTCACGCTGTATGCAAAAGGGCTGACCTGCGAAGCCGACACCCTCGGCAGTTGTGGCTACGTTTATATGGCTGTTTATCCGACGCCCGAAACGAAAAAGTAACTCTCCAGAATAACCTTCTGCTCCGGCCTGGTGCTTTCACCACGCCACTGTCCCATTTTTTATCTCTGCATATCAGGAAAATCTTCATTATGAAAACATTACCCGACACGCATGTACGGGAGGCATCGTGCTGCCCGTCTCCCGTCACCATCTGGCAGACACTGCTCACCCGGTTACTGGACCAGCACTACGGCCTCGCGCTGAATGACACACCGTTCGCTGATGAACGTGTGATTGAGCAGCATATTGAAGCGGGCATTTCACTGTGTGATGCGGTGAACTTTCTCGTTGAAAAATACGCGCTGGTACGTACCGACCAGCCGGGATTCAGCGCCTGTACCCGTTCTCAGTTAATAAACAGTATTGATATCCTCCGGGCACGCCGGGCAACCGGCCTGATGACACGCGACAACTACAGAACGGTAAATAACATTACCCTGGGTAAACATCCGGGGGCGAAACAATGAAACTGGCCCTGACGCTGGAAGCCGACAGCATTAATGCGCAGGCGCTGAACATGGGGCGCATTGTCGTTGACGTCGATGGTATTAAGCTCGCTGAACTGATTAACAAAGTCGCTGAAAACGGTTATTCACTCCGCGTGGTGGATGAACATGACGCTACCGAAACACCGGCGACTTCTGCCAGCCCTCATCAGTTGCCGGAAGACAATACAGTGATACAGAGCGTGATGCCATTAACCACTGAAACAGCGCTGGATATCCTCATTGCGTGGCTGCAGGACAATATTGACTGCGAATCGGAAATTATCTTTGACAACGATGAGGACAAAACGGATTCGGCAGCACTGTTGCCCTGTATTGAACAGGCCAGGGAGGATATCCGTACCCTGCGCCAACTGCAGCTTCTGTACCAGAACCGGTGAGTCTTACTCACCAGACTTCATTCCACTGACGCCAGCCTGAACAGGGCAGGCGTTTTCATTTATCTGCAAAAAGGAATATCGATTATGTCTGAAATCACAGCCCCCCGTCCGGAAGTGGTCAACGGGCATACGGACGTTATCTGCTCAACCAGTATCCGCCACATTCTGGCTGTACGAAAGAGTACACTGCTGCAAATCGACACACTTATCCGGCAACTGGCTGAAATATCAGCAATGACAGAAAGTATTGGCGGTAAAGCCGCCCCGGGCTGGGCCATGAAACAGGATTTTCGCTACGGCTGCTGGCTGATGGAGAAACCGGAAACCGCAATGAAAGCCATCACACGCAATCTCGATCGCGAAATCTGGCGTGACCTGATGCAACGTTCAGGGATGCTTTCCTTAATGGATGCACAGGCCCGTGATACATGGTACCGGTCACTGGAGTACGATAATTTTCCGGAAATCAGTGAAGCGAACATTCTGATCACATTTGAACAACTACACCAGAATAAGGATGAGGTGTTTGAGCGAGGGGTGATCAACGTCTTCAGGGGACTGAGCTGGAATTACAAAACCAATTGCCCCTGCAAATTTGGCAGTAAAATTATCGTCAACAACCTGGTGAGGTGGGACCGGTGGGGGTTTCATCTTATCACCGGGCAACAGACTGACCGACTCGTCGACCTGGAAAGAATGCTACATCTGTTCAGCGGCAAACCGATCCCCGACAACCGGGAAAACATCACTATTCGTCTGGATGGTCACATCCAGTCCGTTCAGGGTAAAGAGCGCTATGAAGACGAGATGTTCATCATTAAATACTTTAAGAAGGGATCTGCACACATCACTTTCAAAAGGCTGGAACTGATTGACAGAATTAACGATATAATAGCCAGGTACTTTCCTTCTGTGCTCTCAGCCTGATCCCGAGTGTGATTCCCTTTCGATATCAAAAGGGACTGCGGGTATAATTGAGGGTACATTTTTAATCAAACCAAATAAATTATATTAATATCAATATGATAAAAGAAATTTTCGATTCCGAGTCCGGCACCACTAATTCTTAAGAACCCGCCCACAAGGCGGGTTTTTGCTTTTGGATCTGACAATAACCTTCACGAAAAAAATTAGCTTATAAAGTCTGGGGGAATTACTCTCGCCACGTTAACGAGAGTAATTTTATTGATATTAATCTCCTGATACTTTACCCCCGTCCAAACTCCAGCCGCTGCACATTCACCATCCCAGGCTTCTCAGCAGCACTGACATCAATTTGTGTCACCCGCAGCGCATATTTTTCATCCAGTGCGTTTAACCATTTCAGCAGGTCATTAAACACCACAGGTTCTATCCAGACCTGAATATTCTCCCCACGCTCGGCTATCCGCCTGATGACTACCGAGTGCGCGGAAGCACTGTCACTGATAACCCGCGATACCTGCGCAGGCGTTGTTGTGGCGGATTTTCGCGCCGCAATAATATCCGGCGCGGCGCTCTTCAGTCGGGTGTTCATCGCCACCAGCTGCTGCAATATTGTCTCCTGTTGCTCAATCCGTTCGCTCAAAGGCTGCCAGATGAGGACGTAATATCCGACGCTAAACAGGAACACCACCGCTGCCAGTAACATGCCCTTTTCACGCGGAGAACGCCCCGCCAGGTGTTGTGCCAGCCAGTGTTCGCCACGGCTTAACTGGCGTTCACGCCATTGCTGAAAATAGTGAATAAATTTATCGCGTAACATGTTATTTCCTCCGCAACGTTACGCCGCCGGAAACCGCATCACCCTCTTTCTGTAACGCGTCCTGCTGCACAACAAAATCTGCCGCCAGTGCGCTACGCAGTTTGTCGAAGCTGGCAAAGTTCGCGGCCCGCAACTGGAGGTGAAGCGTCTGGCGTTTTTGATCAAAGGTGAAACCACGCATTTCGATGTCGGAAAGTGACGCTGATTTCAGGGTGCTGGCTATCGCTGACAACTCGGCGAGCAGCCGGGTATCGTCGGCCTGTGGGCGATATTTTTTCAGCGCCATCGTCACCTGAGAGCGTAAATTCACAATCCGCTTCTGCTCCGGGAACAACGTTAAGAACTGTTCCTCCGCCTGGGTGCGGCTTTGCGCCACCTGTTCGCTGACGCTCCATAACGTCACGCCCCGCTCCACTGCCAGCGCAACCAGAATCAGCAATATCGGCAGAATCATCACCCGCCAGCGCGCCCACTGTTTTCGGTAGCTGACGCGAGGCTGCCACGGCCCTGTCAGCAGGTTCCCTTCCGGTTCGCCATAAGTGGTAACGGCGGGCAGAGCTGTAACGGTCAGGCGTTCAGCGTCTGCGCCAGCCCATGCTGATAGCTTTTCCGGTGCAATGCCGACTACGGTTAGCGAAAGCGGTAAATCCTGCTCATTGAGCTGGGCGCGGAACATGACCGGAGCCAGCGCCAGCCCGGCGCTCCATCCCCGGCATTCATCGATGCGGCAGATAACCCGTTGCGCATCGCCAGCCATAAACCCACAAGGAATGGACATCCAGTCCGGCGCGACGGTAGCGCGGGTGATGCCGTTTTCCTGCAACCACTGCGCAATGTTGCGCATATGCTGTTGGTGAATCACTGCTACGGTTGCCAGTTGCTGGTCGATTTTCAACGGGGCGAAATGCAGTTCATCGATATCCTGGTTCAGCTCTTCTTCCAGTAAGGCGGGCAGAATAGTCGGTATCTGCTTGCGGGCGACAACAGGCAGTTCAACCTGCCAGACGCTGATCCATTCGCCGGGAATGTAGAGTCGAATCGCATCAGTTTGCAGCCATTGCTGGAGCTGTTCGTTAGCAACGTCAGACCAGATACCGTGCTCCACATCGGGTGTACGGCGCTGCCAATGGATGGGATCAGCGGCGCAAAGCGGGAAAAAAATCTCAAGGATGGAACTCACTCACTTTCTCCTGTCTGATGCCAGAGAACCGAAAAGTGTTGTGGGCCCATGCGGACAATTAACGAGTTCATCGTCAGTTCAATCTCATTCACGGTGATATCTGAACGCAGCCAGAAGTAATTGCTGTCCACGCTCAGGACGGTTTTTAGCTGTTTTTTAGTACGCTCATCGACGTCAGCAAGTAGCGGCTGTGCAAGAAACTGATCGACATCTTCCCAGCCCTTCGCCGGACGTTGTTGTAATAACGCCCGCGCCTGAACAGGGCTTAACCACGGGTCAAACAGCGCCTCAAGAATCACACTTTGCGTGACGTCTAAAGTATTGATGTTGATTTGCTGGCGGGTCATCGGCAGCGCACAGACCAGCGGTTTCAGTTTTTGATAAAGCCCGGCGTCCATTCCCTGCACCACGCGCATCTCGCTGATATCGGCCAGCGGTTGATTGGCGGCGTAGAAAGGCACCGAGCGGGCGAGATATTCGCTGTCTTCACGGCCCAGACGCGTCTGCACGCTGCGGTCTTCATCAATAAACTCCCACAGGCTTTCGGCTATCAGTTCGGCCCGATAAGCAGGCACATCCAGGCGCGTGATCAGGGCAATCAGTTGTTGTACCGCGAACGGACGCGACGCCGTTGTGGGCTGAGCGAGGGCATTCAGGTTAAAGCAGGCCTGTGCGTCACGCAGAGTGACGGCGATTTGCCCCTGCGGCAGTGGGAAAAAACGAGGGCCGGAAGCCCACGGTTGTGCCAGATGCACGCGCTTTTCATTTTTCAGGCTCAGACTGAGCGCGCTCAACGCCAGGCTTTCTGCACTGGCGCTGTACCACAGCGCCTGCTGGTACTCCTGCTGGCTGCGCGTTCTTCCCAGTTGCTGCTGCATCCGCCCGGAAAGCGTGATGGTTACCAGCATCATAACTGCCAGCAATACCAGCACCACAACCAGTGCCATTCCGCGTTTTGGTGGTGAGGTGATCATGATTATTGCGGCCCGCGTAACAACCAGATGCGTTCAATCTCGCCCCATTGCGGCGAATGCAGGGTCATGCGTACCGCCACAGGGATCGCCTGTACTGACGACCAGCTCTCCTGCCAGCGCGTGCCGTCGTAGAACTGCAAACGGAGCGAATCGGCCGGAATCAACTTTTGCATTGTCGGCTTCACGCTGCCTGCGGCATCGGTCAGCGGCCAGGCTAACCGTTCGAGATAACCGTCATGAATGCGGTAACCGACGGTGAGCAGATTACTGCGCGGCAGACGCATCAACGGGTTAACCACACCGCCGCGCACAAAACGCATTCCTTCACTCTCAGACGCCAGCACGCCAGCGCCAGCCAGTAACGCTGGTTCACGCTGGCCCTGATCGCCTCTTACCGGACGCGGCATCATTTGGGTCAGATCGTGGGTCAGAAAACTCATCGTTTGCTGCATGAGGTTTAGTTTTTGATCGTGTCCGGCGACGGCGCTATTCACGCGCGTGACGCCGTTAGTCACCTGCTGCGCCATCAGTGCCAGCGAGGCAAAAATGGCAATTGCCACCAACATTTCCAGTAACGTGAAACCTGCGCGAGTCCTTCTCACTGTTGGCCTCCCACGGCGCTAAACCAGGCGCGTCGTGACTGAATCACCGACGAAAAGTCTTCGTGAAGGCTGACTTCAATATCCACCGCCTGGAGCAGCGCGTTGCCTGTACTCAGCGGTGTGGTTCGCCAGTACCAGCGGCTTCCTGCCATATCGCTCTCGCCCTGCTGCCTGACCGCCCGCTGCTCGCGGGTCATCAGGTAGAGCAGCGCGGTCTGGTTTTCAGCCACCCAGCCCGCTACCGTTTTTTCCTCAAGAATTTGCTGATTACTCAGCGCACCGCTGGCAATCTGTAACACCGCCGTGGCAGCCAGCGCAAAAATCGCCAGCGCGAGCATCACTTCCAGCAAGGTAAATCCGCGCTTCATGGCATCCTCTCATCACATTGATTGAGGGATAACGCGCCATCGTGCGCCAGTTTTACCGCCCAACATGCGTTTTGCGCCGCCGAGTAGAAGCGCAGCGTAAACGGCGTGGCGGGTTCAAAAGGCGAAAAACGGATCTGCGGCGTCTTCTTTTTCGCCTCTTTTTGCAGCTCCAGTTCAATATCGTGCAGCGTCAGGCGACGACGTTGCAGCTCCAGCGCATACTCCTTCTGCCAGATATCACTTCCGGGTTGTAACAGCATCTGCACCTGTTTTGGCACCGTAACCTGTGCCGATAACCGGGTCGCGGAAACGGGCAACCACTGCCCCTGACGACGCTGCATAAACTGATAGCCAGGCGCGTCGATTAGCACACCGAGTGTCTGCCCTTCAATCACTGCCCTGTCCTTAAACTGCGCAAAGCGAGTCAGAAAATCCTGTGCCGCTTTTTTCGCGGGCGGTTCAGAATCGGTCGCAAACGTCTGTACCACGCCCGAACTGGCAAGGCCGATAAGGAAAATCACCAACATGATTTCCAGAAGTGTGAATCCGCGTTCAGGCACTGCTTACTGAAACTCCTGCAAATTCCAGTTACCGATATCTGCGCCAGCGCCTTCCCCGTTTTCCTGACCATCCGCCCCCAGGGTATAAACATCAAACAGTCCTTTTTCACCCGGGCTGAGATACTGATAATCATTGCCCCACGGATCCTTTGGCAGTCGTTTGATGTATCCACCAGTACGGTAGTTGCGGGAGTCCGCCATATTGGCTGGCTGCTGGATCAGCGCCTCAAGCCCCTGTTCTGTGGTCGGATAACGCCCGTTATCCAGTCGGTACATATCCAGCGCATTCTCCAGCGCCACGATATCGCTGATGGCTTTTTGCCGATCCGCTTTCTCTTTATTGCCCAACAGGTTAGGCACCACCAGACTTGCCAGGACGCCAAGAATAACAATCACCACCATCACTTCCAGCAGGGTAAAACCTGCCCGTGGTTTTTGTGTGCGGGATAACGAATACATGTGATAACTCCGTAAATTACATTCCAACCATATTGTTCAGTTGCAGCATCGGCTCAAGGATGGCGATGACGATAAACAGCACCACGCCCGCCATCATCACCACCAGCGCCGGTTCAAACAGCCCTAACGCCAGCCCCACCTGGGTATCAAATTCCCGTTCCTGGTTGACTGCGGCCTGCTCAAGCATGGTTTCCAGTTCGCCGCTCTGTTCGCCGGAGGCGATCATGTACAGCATCATCGGCGGGAACAGGCGCAACTCCGCCAGCGCGGCGCGCAGACTGCTTCCTTCGCGGACGCGATCTGCCGCCAGCAGTAGTTGTTGTTCGACATAGCGATTTGCCGACACGGCGGCAGCGGTCTGAATACCTTCCAGTAGCGGAACACTGCTGGCGGTGAGGATGCTTAAGGTGCGGGAAAAACGCGCCGTATTCAGCCCGCGCGCAACACGCCCCGTCACAGGCAGGCGCAGCACGGTTTGATCCCAGCGCAGGCGCATAGCAGGATTTTTAAGTAGCCGTTGCCCCAGCACCAGAAGCCCCAGCAAACCCGCCAGCCAGTAAACGCCGCTGGCCTGTAACGCGTCGCTCATGGCAATAAGCGTGCGGGTGGAGGCGGGCAGCGCGTGTCCGAGATGATCAAACTGTTCGATGATTTTCGGCACCACTGCCGTCAGCAAAATAGTGACTACGCCCGTTGCCACCACCAGCAGAACCAGCGGATAGAGCATGGCCTGCAACAGACGTGATTTCAGGCGCTGTCGCTGTTCGGTGTAATCTGCCAGGCGATTGAGCACCACGTCGAGATGCCCGGATTTTTCTCCGGCAGCAACCATCGAACAAAACAGGGAATCAAAGACGCGGGGATGTTCGCGCAGGCTGTCCGACAGGGTGTAACCTTCCTGAATCCGGCTGCGCAGCGCCATTCCGAGGCTTTTTACATGCAGTTTTTCACTTTGCTCACTTACCGCCTGTAAGCAGGTTTCCAGCGGCATTGCTGCCTGTACTAACGTTGCCAGTTGGCGCGTGAACAGCGCCAGATCTGCCGCCGCCACGCGACGATGTGCGTGCCGCCGACGCTGCAACATCCCCCCTGACGAAGTATTCATCCGGGCTTCAATATGCACGGGGATAAGCTCTTTACCGCGCAACAACTGGCGGGCATGACGCGCGGAATCCGCCTCAATCATACCTTTGGTTTTGCGACCATTACGCTCCAGCGCCTGATAGTAAAACAGTGCCATTACGCCTCCATGGTTACCCGCAGAACTTCATCGAGAGAGGTTTCTCCGGCGAGCACTTTCTCAATGCCGTTGCTGCGGATACCCGCAGAGTGTTGTCGGACATAACGTTCCAGCTCCAGCTCCCCGGCCTGACGGTGGATCAAATCACGCAATGTGGCATCCACCACGATCAGCTCATGGATGGCAGTCCGTCCGCGAAAACCTTTGTGATTACAGGCGGGACAGCCCTGTGGATGGTACAGAGTGACGGTACGGGCGTCGGTAATTCCCAGCAGGCGTTTTTCTTCGTCAGTGGCTGGTGCGGGCTGGCGGCAGTCGGGACACAGCGTGCGAACCAGTCGCTGCGCCATCACGCCCGTCAGACTGGAAGAGAGCAGGAAAGGCTCCACGCCCATATCCTGCAAACGTGTGATCGCCCCCACCGCTGTGTTGGTATGCAGCGTGGAAAGGACCAGGTGTCCGGTAAGTGAAGCCTGGACGGCGATTTCTGCGGTTTCGGTATCGCGGATTTCACCGACCATCACCACATCCGGGTCCTGACGCAAAATCGCGCGCAGGCCACGGGCGAAGGTCATGCCGACGCGGGTGTTAACCTGCGTCTGACCGATCCCTTCAATCATGTATTCGATGGGATCTTCAACCGTGAGAATGTTGCGCGAATGGTTGTTCAGCTCCTGCAATCCGGCGTACAGCGTGGTGCTTTTGCCGGAACCCGTCGGCCCCGTCACCAGAAAGATGCCGTGCGGTTTGTGTAACAGCTGGCGCAACTGCGCGGTCAGTTGCTGGCTAAGCCCCAGACGCTCCAGCGTCAGGCGGGCCTGGTTTTTGTCCAGCAGTCGCAGCACCACGCGCTCGCCCCAGGCAGAAGGCATGGTGGAGACACGCACGTCAATCGCCCGGCCGCCCAGCAACAGCGCAATACGTCCATCCTGCGGCACGCGCTTTTCGGCAATGTCCAGCCGCGCCATCACCTTGATACGCGACACCAGCAGCGAGGCCAGTTTGCGCCCCGGACGCAGCATTTCATGTAATGTGCCGTCAACACGAAAACGGATCACCAGACTCTTTTCAAACGTCTCAATGTGGATATCCGAAGCGCCTTCTTTGATTGCCTCTGCCAGCATGGCGTTGATCAGTTTGATGATCGGCGCATCGTCGTCGCTTTCCAGCAGATCTTCCGTTTCTGGCAGTTCTTCCGCGAGAGTAAAAAAGTCCTCAGCAGAACCGAGATCTTCCATCAGCTGGCGAGCCTCGGAAGAGTCCCGCTGCCAGACCGCATTCAGCCGCTGTTCAAATTCGGCCTCGTCGATTTGCCGCAGCGTAAAGGGCGCGTTCAGCCCCCGCTGCAGCTCCTGCAAAACAGAGAGCGATAGCGGATGAACGTGGAGGATCTCCAGCGACGCTTCGCACCATGCCACCAGGCTAAACCGACGGCTGAAACTGTAGGGCAGACGCACGGTGTTGGCGGTGGTTTCCTGTGCTACAGGCACCATTAACGCGTTCTCCCGGCATTGAGGAACGCGCGAACTTCCGGCGGTAAGGCCTGGTTTTGCGCTGGCAGTACCGGCTGTGCGGTGTGCGGCATCAGGCTTAAACCTTGCTCATCACGATAGATCTGTTCGGCGCGCATATAGTTATATTTGCGCTGCGACACGCCGTCTGCCGCCATACCGTCACGCAGAATGGTCGGGCGGATAAACACCATCAGGTTACGTTTTTCTTTTTTATCCGCCGTCGATTTAAACAGGTTACCAATCAATGGGATATCGCCCAGCAGCGGCACTTTCGCCACGCTTTCTCCCGCCTGATCGTCCATCAGACCACCAAGCACAATCAGCTCACCATCGTTAGCCAGCACGGTGGTTTTCAGTTTGCGCTCACCAAACACCACGTCGAGGCTGGTCTGTCCTTCCACCTTCGAGACTTCCTGCTCAATCACCATCTGTACCGCGTTACCTTCGTTAATCTGCGGCGTGACTTTCAGCATGATGCCGACTTTTTTCCTTTCTACTGTATTGAAAGGATTGCTGTTATTGGAGCCAACGGTAGAGCCGGTTAATACCGGAACGTCCTGGCCCACCATGAAGAAGGCTTCCTGGTTGTCCAGCGTGGTGATGCTCGGCGTGGAGAGCACGTTCGAGCTGGAGTCGTTTTTAACCGCCTGCACCAGCGCCATCCAGTCGCCTTTCACCACACCAACCGCCGTACCGCTAAAGCCGGAAAGAAGCTGGGCGAGCGTGGAGAGATCGCCGTTGGTATCCGGATTAATGGTGGTAGCGCCGTTTTCACTGATCACCGTCGAGCCTTTCTGCGGTTTCGCCTGAGAAATGGCTGCCCCCAGCGTACCGATAGGGATCTGCGTACCATTAGCAAACTGCATTAATCCGGCATCTTTCGACGCCCACTGCACGCCGAAGTTGATATTGCTACCTTCGGCAACTTCCACGATCAACGCCTCGACGTGCACCTGAGCACGGCGAATATCCAGTTGTTCAATCACGCTTTGCAGCGACTGCATGATGTCCTGCGGTGCGGTTACAATCAGGGCATTACTGTGTTTGCTGGCGGCGATGGATACAATCTCACGCCCGCTACCGACCGTGCCTTCCGCCTCTTCTTTAGCCGCCGTGAGCGTGCCGCTGACCTGCTTCAGCACATCGACCAGATCTTCGGCTTTGCTGTATTTGAGATAGAAAACCTGGCTGTTGCCGCTGCGTTCCATTTCTGAGTCCAGCCGACGGATCAGGCGGCGCATTTTGTCCCGCGTGGCCGGGTCACCACTGACAATCACACTGTTGGTGCGTTCGTCGGCGACAATTTGAGATTTCAGCGTCGCTGGCTGGTTCTCGCCGCTGTTTTTCGTCAGGCTTTCCAGCACGCGGGCGATTTCCGAAGCCGAGGCGTTATCCAGCGGGATCACCTCTTCGGTGCGATTACCCGCGTGATCCACGCGCTGGATCACTTCTGTCAGGCGCTCCACAACGGAGGCGCGTCCGGTGAGCATAATCACGTTGGAGGGATCGTAATTAACAACGTTGCCTGAGCCTGCGCTGTCGATCATCTGGCGCAGAATCGGTGCCAACTCGCGTACCGACACATTACGTACCGGCACTACTTTGGTGACCATTTCATCGCCCGCGTAGTTGTCGCTGCCTTCACCGACCAGCGGCAGCGGCTCGACTTTCGCAGCGCTGGATTTCACCACCTTCAGCACGTCGTTTTCCATCGGTACGACGGCATACCCCTGTGCTTCCAGCAGGTTAAGGAATAGCTGGTAATACTGGCGTTCATTGAGCGGGGTCATGGTGCGAATACTCACTTTCCCCTGTACGCCCGGCCCCATAATGATGGTTTTATTAAGGTTAGCGCCGACGGTTTCGATGAACGATTTCAGGTCGGTATCTTTAAAATTAGCGGTGAAAGTGGCTTCTTCCGCCCAGACCGGTGAACTGCATAATGCCGCTGCCAGCACCAGCGGCAGTAAACGCTTTTTTGTTTTGAGGCCAGTTGTCTTCTTACGCCAGACCGACAACGTAATATCACGCCAAAACACGATGAATGATTCTCCTGGATTAAATGCGGTTAGCGCAGCGCGATGGAAATGTCGTGGCGCGCACCCTTGCGTAAAACCGTAAGTTGAATGGAATCCATTGAAGGTAACTGCCGCATCAGAGCAATCATTGCTCGTGGATCAGTGAAATCCTGCTGATTTAGCGCAATGGCGATATCGCCTTCCTTGAAACCGCTGGCATCGAACAGAGAACGATCTGCCCCCGGCTTCACTGCATAACCGACAATTCCCTCCTTACGCACAGGCGTAAGCTGGATATAGTTAAAAATTTTCTGCGGATCTTTCGCCAGTGCCTGACGCACGGCAGTCGGGATCTCCACTGGCGCACTGACAGCAGGTTCAGCAACAGCTTGCTTTGCTTCGTCACTGACAGCTTTTTTGTTGGTCACGGCTACGGTGGAATGCCCCTCTTCTGCCAGGCTCAGGCGCTCTATTTTTCCCTGATAGCGCAGCATCACATGGTCGCGATTGATTTCCTCAATCACCGCATTGTGCGAGCCAAGCGTTTCACCCTGCAAATAGACCTGCTGTTTACCGCCTTCTTCAATAACCGCGCCGGGTCTGGCACCAAAGGCAATCCCGCGCAGCACCACATTAAGACGCGTTTCTGCCACAGGCACAGGTTCGGGTTGTTTTACCGGCGTGGCGACGGGCTGATATTTGCCAAACCAGTTTTGCTGGCTGATTAATTGCACGTCATTTTTATCGAACGTTTTTGCATCCGCACGGGGCGGTTTATTCGCCGATGGGGAAACAGCCGTATATTCCGCAGAAAAGGAGAAATAGCGCCAGAGTGAATGCGCCACTTTTGCAGAAATAATAAGCAGCATCAGCCAGAACATCCCGCGTACAATTTTTCGCAGATGCTCTTTGTCTGTATTAAAAGATTGTCTCTGGTTAAGAGTGTGACGAATTTTTGTCAGCCATTGAATGAGATAAATTCGTGCGTCACGAAAAACAACCCGCGCCAATTTATATCTACCCGACGTTATGCTTTGACTATTCCACAGGTGGTACGATCCAGTTTCCGCTGATACTGGTTACCTGTACGTGTATCATTAATCGTTATGCTGTAATTAATTCCCTCGGTAATCATTAATTTCACCGTTGGGTCAGCGCACATTTGTCGTTGATAGCTGGTTAAAAAGGCGTCAGGCGTCTGCGTGGTCTGAGTCCCCGCTTCGCTGATAATGGTCATTTTTACCGTCGTGCCGCTACTTTGTGCCAGCACTAAGGTATATCCCGCAGATTTAATCGGCAGGTTTTGGCTGATATTTTGCGCCTGTTTTTTCGCCAGTAAACTGGCATTTTCATTATGGCTGGCACAGCCACTTAATAATCCTGTAACGCTCAACAATAGCGATATTAATACCCTCCCTGGCATTTGTTTTATCGACATGGTAAATAATCTCTAAGGTTATTAATAAGAGTTAAAATGTCACTTTGATAATGACGTTGTTATCATTAAAACAATGCCTGTAGATAAATTGTTGCTATACCGCCCAGACTTAAACACGGTCCAAAAGGCAGTGTGGTTGATCCTCTTTTTGTAATAACGGCATATATCAGGCCGCAGCATGATGCGATTAAAGCAACATTGGGTAGCGACAACGGCCCCACCCAACTACCTAACGCAGCGAACAATAATACATCGCCCATGCCTAATGCTTCTTTACGCAGAACTACTCCGGCTATCCAGCGCAGGGAGTAAAAAGCGATAAACCCCACCAGGACGCCGGTAACTGCATCTTGTAGCGTGAGCGGGCTCTGCTGCGCCCATGCCGCAATCAGTCCCGTCCACAATACGCCCTGAGTAAAAACATCGGGCAGCCATTGGTGATCGAGGTCAATGACGCTCGCGGCAATCAGCCAGGCGGATAATATCATCACCGCCAGCGCCCATCCACTTTCCGGCCAGACCAGACTCGCCAGCAAAAAAGCGAGTGCCGTCAATAACTCCACCAGCGGATAACGCTTGCTGATTTTCGCCTGACAATCACGGCAGCGCCCTTTGAGCATCAGCCAGGAGAGCAGCGGAATATTGTCACGTATCCGGATGGTCTGCTGACAATGTGGGCAGTGGGAACGCGGTAGCGCAAGGCTTATTTTTGACTGCGCACTCGGCATTTCACCATGAAACTCCGCCATTTGTTGGCGCAGCATGATGGGGTAACGCCAAATCACCACATTCAAAAAACTGCCGATGATCAATCCTCCGACGGTTGCCAGTATGGGCATCGCCGCGGGGTATTGCTGAAAAACATCAAAAAGCATGGTTAAAGGTTGTTTGTTGTAACTTGCCGGATGCGGGCCTGCAAGTGTATGCCATACGGCTTTCCTCCAGGCCCGATAAGCTGGCGCAACCCGGTGCGCCTTATTTCATGCCGGATGCGGCGTGAACGCCTTATCCGGCATACAGGATTACTCGACAGACATCTTATGCTCGGTAACCTTGTTAATGGTTTCCGGTCCCTGTTCCGGTTTCGGCAGCTTGAGTGACGCCAGCGTGTTGTACGCCGACTGGCTCACACCGCCCTCGAAGCTCATCTCGCTCGCCCCCGGCAGCTGGTAAGCATTCGCACCCGGATTCCATTTCTTAAAGAACTCCGAAAGATCCGTCTGGGCGACCCAGGAGGCACACAGCATCAGCGTGTCCGCAGCGTTACCGTTGGATTCAGCACAGTAATTCTTGCCACCAAAGGTCTTGTCACCAACGTCATCGCCGCGCGCTTTACGGTGCATCAACTGGAACAGGTTCCAGCCTTTCATCCCTTCACGATCGCTGAAGAACTTCGGCAATTCACCTTCTGGATACCATTTCTTGATATCAAAGTTTTTCTCTGCCCATTCCTTCAGCTGCGCGTACATCAGCAGACGGTCACCCGCACCGCCGCGCGCCCATGCCTGACCGTTGCTCTCCTCCAGATATTCCGGTGCGACGGTAATATCGTCAGCGACACGGTTCATCTTGCCGAGATAACGATCCTGCATGTACAGCGCCAGCACGTTGTTCGCCACTTCGGTCGCGCCTGGAACAGTCAGCGGCGTTTCTGCGGCGTTGTGCCCTACTTCGTGCCAGATCAGCCAGTCGTTCAGCGGCGTCGTCGGCAGCGTGGTGCTGTTCGTCGAGAAGCTGCTGTTCATTACCGGATAACCCGAGTGCGCATCACCGATGGAGATCTGCACATCGTTTGTGAAACGATGTTTATGTCCCGTCAAGTTTTTATAGGTAAACATCCGGTGCTTACCGCTCGTTTCATCACGACCGTAGAAGTCATTCATCGAGCTGGCAAAGGTGTCCAGATCGTTAGCGAATTGCTCCAGTCCGCCAGTGTAATTGCTGGCATTCAGGTTCTTCTTCGGTGTGGTATAGACGAAAGCGTCTGATTCCAGCTCACCCAGCGGAGCCGGTGAGTTCAGATCGTTTTTCCATGCGCCGTCTTTATAGAACGGTGCTTTTACCACGCCAGTAAAGGTGAAGCTGGCAGATTCATTGGTAGAGCTATTGCCCTTGATATAAATCAGGCCACCGTAAGGCACCTTGAACTTCACCGTACCGCTAGCGTCCAGAGAGTACGTTTTAGTCACTCTTGGCGGACGGTTCAGCGCAACTTCATGCTTCTCACGTCCGGTCAGGTCGTCAGCCAGCGCCACGGTGACGGTCACAGGAACGTTCGCATTGGACTTAATGGTGACCTCTTTCTGAGCCGGTGCCCACAGGCCAGTTGACTGCATGTTACCTGCAAACCATTTGGTCGGATTCGAGTACAGGCTGATGGTTTCAGTAACGTTCTGTCCCTCTTCCGATACTGCTCCCGGATACTTCTCGACATCAACTTTGATGTTCAGATCCCACCAGGAACGGCCCAGCATCAGGCGTGTCAGCGGTTTTTCCATATAGTTGAGCGGGTAGCTCGGGTTCATCATGCCCGCTTTGCTGCTACCGTCACCGTAGATCATGTTGTTATCGACCAGCGATTTTTTCAGATCTGCAGAACACTTGGTGCCGCCTGCATAGGCATCATTGGCGTAGCAGTTCAGGAACTCGGTGAACGTTTTAAAGCCCAGCTCGTCATTTTTGCCTTCTTCATAACGATAGCTCGTATCGTTCCACAGCCAGACCGACATGTTCTGGTACAGACGTTCCAGATCGACGCTGCTCAGACGCTCACCTTTGCGACCATTGGTCCGGAAGTAGAGCTCATGCTGATACAGACGCTGAATGTTGGTGCCTAAATCCGCAGCCTGCACCATCGCTTTTGCAGTGTCGGCGTTAAGGCTTAGTTGCGTATACTGTGGAACATACATGCCACCAGTAACCGGAACCCCCGTGCCAGGACGATATTCCAGGCAGTTGACCTCATAGTGATATGCCGGATTAGTACACTCTTTCAGCCCCGGGAACGCGGCGAAAATTTTCTCCTTCGCAGCCTTCAGAGAATCCTCTGTTTTATGATCGGCCTCATCAATAAAGGCATAACGCGTTTCCTGTTTGCCATCTACATCTTCCAGCCAGCTGGCAACTTCCAGCTTCGGTTTGTCATCAGGTTTGTTTTCTACCTGATATTTCCACTTAACTTCCCCTGTCTTACTATCGATGGTGTACGGCAGCGCACCATCTACGGCAGGATAACGTTCATAGACCCAAATGCCCGTTGCGCGCTGCTGACGAACGCGGTTCGGATACCCTTGCGGATCGTTATTTACTACCGACTTGTTCAGTGCCATCGACAGACCTGCGGCATCCAACAGACGCACAAAACCAGACGCGCTCTCTTCCTTAAGATTGCTCATCACGTTTTCCATGATCAGCACCGATCCACCTTTGTTCAGATAGGCGATCAGATCGGTCACATCCTGCTGAGTCAGCTTCGGTTTGCTGGTATCTGCACGCAGCGGGATTGCATAAGGATCGTTACCCACCTGAGTCACATATTCAAAGCCGTTAAGGATCAGCAGCGGCATTTCCTGCGGATCGAGATCGCCATAGCTACTTAAATGCTCAACAGAGATGCCCGCAAAATCCGGATGGAAGTCGAACGCAGCGCTGTTTCCTGTAACCTGACCATGACGTTTAAAATAGACAGTATCCAGGTTGGTGCCTACGGTCATGCTGGCTTTCGCGTCCGGCGTCCATTTATCGTCGGACAGATAGCGCAGCACGTTCTCCATGAAGTTCTTCATGTCATCCGGGTCGCTGTTGAGCGTACACTGCCCATCTTTATTAACGCCCCCGTTCCAGCTGTAACCGTTCGGGCAACGCAAAATGCTGTTGTAGTGTGGGTTACCGATAACCATCAGTTTGCCCTCACCGACTTGCCCCAGCGAAATAAACGGCAGGTTGAAAGTGGCGGTATCGCGCGTAACGTTTTCCGGCTCAACAAGAGAAGGCGCTTCCGTAATGTACGCCAGCTCATTTTTATCCCAGGCGCGTTTTTCGCCAAACGCCAGCCAGTAGTTTTTATCATTACGCGCCATCAGAATCGGGAAGGCCGCGTTGGAGATATTCACCACCGCCTGACCGCGCGCATTACCCGTGCTGCCATAGAAGTTGGTAGAGTCATGGAATACATGGAACTTACTGACAGATTTGTAGTTCGTATCCACGCCCCACAGCTTGTTGATAACGCCCTGAATCTGGCCGTCATTAACATTGCGCGTTGTCAGCGAGAACCAGCGAGCCTCGTTACAACCGTCGGTTTTCGCACAAATCGCGGTATCGATCTCTTTGGCCTGACCCGTCTTAAACTGCTCGATAAATTCGTTTGGCAGATTAACAACTTGCTCACCTTCATCCAGCGTCGCACCGTTGGATAACGAGAGATTGATAATCTCGTTGATCACGTTGGGATATTCGGCAAAGACCTTGCGTACATCATCCGGAACAACACGGGTATTATTTTGCCCGGTCGTCGAATAGCGATGAATAAGCTGATCGATATTCGCCCCGCGAACTTCATCACCCAGTTCAGTCAGCGCAATGGTCGACTTATTGCCGCGCACTGAACCCAGTTCAAAGGTATCGATACCAAAGGAGATGGTTTCGCCCCAGCTAAAAGAAAATTCACCATTTTCCCCTGTCACGCCACGGCCTGAATTGGTGTAGTAGTTGACGCCAGCAACACCATATCCCTGGCTATCCACCAGGCGACCTTCTGAGAGAATGATTTCCGAAGGTTGATACTGATAAAACTGTTCCGCGTTAGCCGACACGAAGGAGGCGTTCAGATCCGGTTTTGTTCCCGGAGTCGTGACGGGGACTACCGGTGAAGTATGAGTGGATGGCGCTTTATCAGTCGCGGCATTGTTTTCCACCTCTTCATTGACCAGCTTTTTGAACTCTTCCGGTGCCAGATCGATTTGCTTATACAGCGAGTCGAAACGTTTACTCTCGATCACCGAGGAGAACTCCAGGCACACCTGTTCTGTATTCGCCGGGCAACTGTTCATGGAGGTGACCAGCGAGAGCGCATTGCTTTTCTTGTTGTCGGAACCCGCCAGTTCTTGCGCGTCCTCAAGACTAAACGACACTTTTTCAACCGCACGCAGGCTACGCGCAGCTTCTGACTGGGTGTCGAAGGTAGCAATTGTCGTGTTGTTCCCTGCCACACAGGTGACTTTGTCGCCTGGTGTAAAGGTAAAGCCATCGCTGGATTCATCATTACAGGTGATATCACCAGTTACCCGCAGGCTTCCGCCCAGGGTCAGATAACCCGTTTTCGTAGGAACAGGTTCTGGCTCCGGTTCTGGTGTTGGCTCAGGATCAGGTGTCGGTTCCGGCGTAGGTTCTGGGTCCGGCGTTGGCTCAGGCGTCGGCTCCGGGTTTGGTGTTGGATCAGGTTTCACTTCCGGCAAAGACCCTGTTCCAGAATCTACAGGCGGCGTATCGGAGGAAGATCCGGAGCCACCGCCATCACAACCGGCTAACAGGGTTGCACTCAAAATAGCCGCTAAAAGCGATTTCTTATATTTAAATTTCTTATTCATTAATAACGCAAGTGACAAAACAATGTTAAAAAATTCGTAACTGGGAGAAATAGTTTTATGCTTTATCTTCTTTAATAAATTCCTCCATTCTTAAGAAAACGACATCATTGATAGAAAACAGGTGAAATTTATAAGAATAACCCCTATTTGATGTCTGGCTGGCTATTTTTACGAAATTTCAATAAACAAAAAATTAACAACATTTCACAACGCAACTATATAAATTCGTTGGTAGTTTTAACGATTAAGATTGCAAAAGCAACAGATAGAACGGTGTTTGCTCATCAAGCGAACATAATTAATACAGACTTGTTTTGCGTGATAAAAAAAATAGATGTTCTCACGCTCTTAATTATTTAGCAGGTTATCTGAACACAAAACATTATTGCCGCATGGATAATAAAGCGAGAAATAATTTTCAATTAATAAGACAGAATAATGTAAATGAAGCCGGATGATATTAACGATCATCCGGCATTATTGATTTACGAGACCAACATTCCAGTAAACACATACGCCTGCAACAACGTGATAACGCCGATAACGCTGGCAAAAATCAGACTGTGCTTCACGGTGTAGCGGAATAGTTCAGATTCTCGGCCCACCATGCCCGTCGCGGCGCAGGCCACGGCGATAGATTGCGGGGAGATCATCTTGCCAGTTACGCCGCCGCTGGTATTTGCTGCCACCAGCAGAGTGTCAGAGACGTTGATTTGCTGCGCCGTGGTCGATTGCAGTGAACCAAACAGGGCGTTAGAGGAGGTGTCCGAGCCGGTAAGGAATACGCCCAGCCAGCCGAGAAACGGTGAGAAGAACGGGAACATCACGCCTGTACCTGCCAGTACCAGCGCCAGCGTGGTGGACATGCCAGAATAGTTGGTGACGAAGGCGAACGCCAGCACCATGCCAATCGACAGTATCGGCCACTTCAAGCTAATTAGCGTTTCGGCAAAGACGCCAATACCTTTCTTGATCCCAACACCGAGGATGAAGATAGAGATAATCGCCGCAATAAAAATAGCGGTGCCGCCAGCCGAGAGAGGGTCGAATTTAAACACCGCATCCATTGGCGTTGGTTGGGCGACAATGGGTGCCGCTTTCAACACTTGTTGATGCAAATGAGGGATCTGGAAATTAATCACCAGTGAATAAAACGCGCCGCCCGGAGCAAATAACGCTTTAAACGGCTTCATGGTCCAGATGGTGACCAGCACCGTTAAGATTAAAAACGGTGACCACGCACGAATGATTTGCCCCAGACTATATTCTGAAGGCACGGGACCGCCAGAAGATGGCTTATTTACCACCATCGCACCTGCGGATTGCCCCATGCTGATTGCCGTTTCGGTATTTTTCGGCCGCCAGACTTTAAGGAATAAAGCGAGTGAGACGATACTCACCAGCGCCGAAGTAATATCCGGCAGTTCCGGACCAATATAGTTAGAGGTAAAGAACTGAGTGACAGCAAAGCTTCCCCCAGCAACCAGCGCCGCTGGCCACGTCTCTTTCACCCCTTTCCAGCCGTCCATCATTGCTACCAGCCAGAACGGCACAAGAACCGACAGGAACGGTAACTGGCGTCCCGCCATTGCGCCAATGTGGAACGGATCGATTCCCGTTACCTGACCGGCGACCAGAATCGGCACGCCCAACGCACCAAACGCCACTGGCGCAGTGTTGGCAATCAGACACAACCCCGCCGCGTATAACGGTTTGAAGCCCAGGCCCACCAGCAGCGCACCGGTAATCGCCACCGGAGCACCAAAGCCAGCCGCTCCTTCCAGCAACGCACCAAAGGAGAAACCAATCAGTAACACCTGCAAACGCTGATCGTCGGTGATGGAGATAACCGAGCTGCGGATAATATCGAACTGCCCGCTGGCAACGGTTAATTTATACAGGAACACCGCCGCGACAATAATCCACGCAATTGGCCATAATCCATAAATAAAGCCATAGCCCGCAGCAGCAAATGCCATATCAATCGGCATTTTAAAGGCGAATATTGCAATCAGGATAGATAATATAAGGGTTATTGCTCCAGCGACATGTCCTTTCAGACGTAATACCGCGAGTGCAACGAAGAAGAATATTATCGGGATCAGGGCGACCAGAGCGGATAGCCCCAGTCCTCCCATCGGCATATACATTTGGGTCCAGGTAACCATATTGTTCAGTCTCTTATTATCTTTATATGCTTGATATACTTAAGGTTGTAATAAGCAAAAGAGGACTGAACTGTAAAATATAGGCGTTATACTTTACAGCAACAGTACGCCGCTAACGCAATTGCTACCTCTGGCATAACAAGTATATCGGGTAAGGGTTTCTGTTCTGCACACGCAGGCGCAGAGTATCGTTAAGATGTCCATATTGTTGTTTTAATCCCGCTAGTGATGCGCTACGGGTATTTAATATTGTTAAACCCTGATAATCGCTCCGGTTATTTCCGGGATAAATGTACTACCGCAGTTACTATCATAGCCCCGACAATAAAACTTGCCGGGGCTTTTTTGACGCTATTAATGACTTTCTTTTTCGCGTAAACGCCAGGCGTGTAATAACGGTTCGGTATAACCGTTTGGCTGTTTCACGCCGAGGAAGATTAAATCGCTGGCAGCTTTAAAAGCACACGAGTTAGCGAAATTCCCCGCCATCGGACGATACGCCGGATCGCCAGCGTTTTGCTGATCCACCACTTTCGCCATATTCTCCAGCGACGCCTGCACCTGTTCTTTGGTCAGAATACCGTGACGTAACCAGTTGGCGATATGCTGGCTGGAGATACGCAGCGTTGCGCGGTCTTCCATCAGCGCCACGTTGTGAATATCCGGCACTTTTGAACAACCAATCCCCTGCTCCACCCAGCGCACCACATACCCCAGAATCCCCTGCACGTTGTTATCCAGCTCTTGTTGGATCTCTTCCACCGACCAGTTAGCGTTTTCAGCAACCGGAATAGTCAGCAGATCGTCCAGCAGCGGTTCAAATTCAGCATTGAACTCGGTCTGGGCAATGTTAGCTTGCACGCTCTGTACGTTGGTTTGGTGGTAGTGCAGCGCATGGAGCGTAGCGGCAGTTGGCGACGGAACCCAGGCCGTGTTTGCCCCGGCACGCAGCTGGTCGCCTTTCTGGCTGAACATGTCTGCCATCAGGTCCGGCATTGCCCACATGCCTTTGCCGATTTGCGCTTTACCGCGCAGCCCACAGAACAGACCGGAAAGCACGTTATTACGTTCGTAGGCTTTGATCCACGGCGTCGATTTCATCTGGTTTTTACGCAGCATTGGGCCAGCTTCCATCACCGAATGCATCTCATCGCCGGTACGGTCGAGGAAACCGGTATTGATGAACGCCACGCGGTTGCGCGCCTGAGCAATACAGCTACGCAAGTTCAGCGAGGTTCGGCGTTCTTCATCCATAATGCCCATTTTCAGGGTATTCGGTGCCATACCGAGCATTGTCTCAACTCGGGTAAACAGTTTGTTGGCAAACGCCACTTCCTGCGGACCGTGCATTTTCGGTTTCACAATATAGACGCTGCCAGTGCGCGAGTTTTTCTGCACTTTTAAATCATAAAGGGCAATCGCGCCTGTCATGACGCCATCAAGAATGCCTTCCGGGATTTCATTGCCTTCGCTGTCCCAAATCACAGGAATGGTCATCAAATGCCCCACGTTGCGGATAAACAGCAACGAGCGTCCGTGCAGAGAAATTTCAGAGCCATCGGCGGCGGTGTAATGACGATCGTCATTCAGTTTACGCACGATTTGCCGACCGTTTTTTTCCATTTTCTCTTGCAGAGTCCCCTGCATCAGGCCCAGCAGATTGCGGTACAGCAGGATTTTATCTTCCGCATCAACCGCCGCGACCGAATCTTCGCAGTCGAGAATGGTACTGATGGCAGCTTCGACGATAACATCGTTGATGTGCGCCGGATCGTCTTTGCCAATCCGCCCGTTGGCATCGATTTGCAGCTCAATATGCAGGCCGTTATTTTTCAGCAAAATGCAGGTCGGCGCAGCGGTATCGCCACGATAACCGACAAACTGTGCCGGGGTACGTAACGTGGTTTCTTTAACATTTTTCAACTGGATGCGTAATTGTTTGTCAACCACCTTAAACGCCACCACATCCTGATAGCTGCCTTTTTCCAGCGGTAGTGATTCATCGAGGAAACGCCGAACCCAGGCGATAACCTGCGCACCGCGCTGCGGATCGTAGCCGCTGACCATCGCCCCTTCCTGCGGGATGATGTCGCTGCCGTATAACGCATCGTACAGTGAGCCCCAGCGCGCGTTCGCCGCGTTCAGCGCGTAGCGGGCATTCATCGCCGGAACCACCAGTTGTGGCCCCGCCTGGCTGGTGATTTCGCTGTCAATGCCCGTGGTTTCCACCGTCACGCGCTCCAGTTGCGGCACCAGGTAGCCCAGTTCACGCAGGAAAGATTTATAGGCCGCTTTATCTTTTACCGGCCCCGGATTGCTGCGATGCCACTCATCAAGCGCCGCCTGAATGCGATCGCGTTCTGCCAGCAACTGACGATTTTCTGGTGCCAAATCGTGAACGATTTCATCAAAATTGCGCCAGAACGCCGCAGCGTCCAGCCCTGTTCCCGGTAAAACTTCTTCATCCACAAAACGTTTAAAATTGGCGTCAATGCGTAAACGGCCCTGGGTTATGGTTTGACTCATTGTTTATCTCCTCGTTTTCGCTTATTTCGCCAACACCGCTGCTGCCGCTTTCGCGACCTGCGCATCCTGTGCTCCGGTTAAACCAGAAACGCCCACGGCACCAATAATTTGCCCATCCACAACAACTGGTACGCCGCCTTCCAGCGACGTCAGTAACGGCGCAGTCACGAACGCGGTACGTCCGTTGTTCACCATCTCTTCATAGCCCTTAGTTTCACGACGCCCCAGCGCGGCGGTACGCGCTTTCTCCTGGGAGATGTAAGCCGCAATCGGCGCGCAATCGTCCATGCGACTTAACGCCAGCAGATGACCGCCGTCATCGGCAACAGCAATGGAAACCGACCAGTTATTTTTCTGCGCCTCTTCCTGACCTGCGGCAATAATTGCACTCGCCATTTGCTGGCTAAGAATGACTTTAGTTTTCATTTTGTTATTCCTTTTCAAGGGCTTGTTCTACAATTTCAATCCAGTGACGCACAGAGGTACGACCGGCGCTCGCCAGATGCGTCTGGCAACCAATGTTGGCGGTGACGATCATTTCCGGTTTGCCGCTTTCCAGCGCATTCATTTTGTTATCCCGCAGCTGGCGTGCCAGATCGGGATGCGTTAACGCATATGTTCCCGCTGAACCGCAGCACAGATGGCTGTCGGGAACGTCCGTTAAGGTAAATCCAAGACGAAGTAACACTTTTTCCACTTCGCCGTTCAGCTTTTGCGCATGTTGCAGGGTACACGGGCAGTGGAAGGCCAGTTTTTTATCGCCGCGAATTGCCAGTTTTTCCAGCGGTTCCTCGCGCAGAAGTTCGACTAAATCGACCGCCAGTTCACTGACTTGACGCGCTTTATCGGCATATAACGCATCGTTTTTCAGCATCTGCCCATACTCTTTGACGAACGCGCCGCAACCGCTGGCGGTTTGCAAAATTGCCTCGGCACCTGCTTCAATCGCGGGCCACCAGGCATCAATATTATTTCGCGCCCGTGCCAGCCCTTTCTCCTGCGCATTAAGATGATAGTCCACCGCGCCACAACAGCCTGCTTCGTTAGCTGACATGACGCTGATCCCCAGACGATCCAGCACTCGCGCAGTTGCCGCGTTGGTGTTGGGCGAAAGCGTAGGCTGGGCGCAGCCTTCCAGCATTAAAACCCGACGCTTATGGCGCAGCGGCGGACGCGGTTTAGCTTTCACAGTTTCAGCAGGCAGTTTTGCTCTGACCTGTTCCGGTAAAAACGGTCGCAGCACCAGCCCTACCTGCGTCAGCGCACGGAAGACCGCCGGACGCGGCACTAACTGGCGCAATCCTTCGCGCAGTATTCGCTCCGGCAGTGGGCGTTTCACTTTCTGCTCGACAATATCACGCCCGATATCCAGCAAATTGTGATAGCGCACACCAGAAGGACAGGTGGTTTCACAATTGCGGCAAGTGAGGCAGCGATCGAGATGCTCCTGTGTTTTAAGCGTGACTTCGTTGCCTTCCAGCACCTGTTTAATCAGATAGATGCGCCCGCGCGGCCCGTCCAGTTCATCGCCCAGAAGCTGATAGGTTGGGCAGGTTGCGGTACAAAATCCGCAGTGAACACAGGCGCGCAGGATGCTGTCGGCTTCCAGCGCGCGCGCGTTCTGCCGCATCTCTTCAGTTAATTGGGTTTGCATAGCCTGCTCCTCAGAGTTCCGCGTACATGCGACCGGGGTTAAACACGCCGCAAGGGTCGAGCTGCTGTTTAAGCTGCTGGTGATAGCGGAATAAAGGAGCCGATAGCGGGGCAAAGCCACCATCTCCGGCACTAAAGCGGGTCGCATGACCGCCAGCGTTGCGGGCGATGCGATGGATTTGATTGTCCTCGGCTGTCGATTTCAGCCAGCGTAACGCACCGCCCCAGTCGATCAGTTGCTCGCCGGGTAAATCCATCATCGGCGCATCGCTGGGTAATGAAATGCGCCATAAGGTACCTGGTAACGAGAAGAACGGCAGTTGTTGTTCACGCAATTGCTGCCAGAACTGACCCGCAACCTCTTCGCCCCCCAGCAGTTCACGCGCCGCTTTTACCGATCCTTCGCCGCCCTCAAGGCGGATCCACAACGCATTGTCGAAGTAACATAAGCCACTAATAGGTAGCGGCTGGAGTTGCCACTGGGCGATTTCGTTCATGGCTTCTTGCAGGCTGATTTCCCGACGCAGGCTCAGGGAGGCGCGCGGTCGCGGTAACACTTTCATCGAGATTTCAGTGAGCACGCCAAGACAACCGTAGCTTCCGGCCATTAACCGTGAGAGATCGTATCCGGCAACGTTTTTCATCACTTCGCCACCAAAACGCAGATGTTTTCCAGCGCCGGTAATGATGCGCGTGCCGAGGACAAAATCGCGGACCGAACCGCTCCACGGGCGACGCGGCCCCGCCAGCCCGCAGGCGACCATCCCGCCCCAGGTGGCTTCTTCACCATAATGCGGCGGCTCGCAGGGAAGCATTTGCCCGGCGCTCTCCAGCGCCGCTTCAATCGCCACCAGCGGCGTTCCGGCACGCGCGGTTATCACCAGCTCGGTCGGGTCGTAATTAACAATGCCGCGATGACAACGCACATCCAGCGTTTGCCCGGTGACAGGGCGACCTAAAAAGGCTTTGCTATTGCTGCCCTGAATCACCAGCGGCGTTTTATCGCTAATTGCCTGATTCACCTGCTCCAGCAGCGCCTGACTGTAATCACACTCGCGTAGCATCAGAAACGCTCCAGTTCAGGGAAAGGTAAATGACCGTGATGCACATGCATGGCACCAAATTCAGCACAGCGGTGTAGCGTGGGAATGTTTTTCCCAGGGTTCAGCAAACCATCGGGGTCAAACGCCGCCTTGACCGCATGGAAGGTCGTGATTTCATCGCTGTTGAACTGGGCGCACATTTGATTGATTTTTTCTCGCCCGATGCCATGTTCCCCACTGATGCTGCCGCCAACTTCAACGCAGAGTTCGAGGATCTTCCCACCCAGCTCTTCCGCGCGGGCAAATTCACCGGGTTCGTTGGCATCGAAAAGGATTAACGGGTGCATGTTGCCATCTCCGGCATGAAAGACGTTGGCAACACGTAAATCATATTGCTGCGATAAACGGGCAATGCCTTCCAGTACGCCAGGCAGGGCGCGACGCGGGATGGTGCCATCCATGCAGTAGTAATCCGGGGAGATACGTCCTACCGCCGGGAACGCATTTTTGCGACCGGCCCAGAAACGTACGCGCTCTGCTTCGTCCTGTGCCAGACGGACGTCAGTCGCGCCCGCTTTCAACAAGATGTCGTTAACCCGCTCGCAGTCTTCCTGTACGTCAGACTCCACGCCGTCCAGCTCGCATAACAAAATTGCTTCGGCGTCGACGGGATAACCGGCATGAATAAAATCTTCCGCCGCGCGGATCGACAGGTTATCCATCATCTCCAGCCCGCCGGGGATAATGCCATTGGCGATGATGTCACCAACTGCAAGTCCGGCTTTTTCTACCGAGTCAAAGCTGGCTAACAGAACCCGCGCCACGGGCGGCTTCGGCAGCAGTTTTACCGTCACTTCGGTGGTCACGCCGAGCATACCTTCCGATCCGGTGAACAGCGCCAGCAGGTCAAAACCAGGTGAATCCAGCGCGTCCGATCCCAGCGTCAGCGCCTCGCCGTCCAGCGTTTGCACTTCAATTTTCAGCAGGTTATGTACGGTCAGACCATATTTCAGGCAGTGGACGCCGCCGGCATTTTCTGCCACGTTGCCGCCAATGGAACAGGCGATTTGTGAGGAAGGGTCCGGTGCGTAGTAGAGATTATGCGGTGCAACGGCCTGGGAGATCGCCAGGTTACGCACGCCTGGCTGCACGCGCGCGCGGCGACCAACGGGGTTAATGTCGAGGATCTCTTTAAAGCGCGCCATCACCAACAACACACCTTTTTCCAGCGGCAGCGCGCCACCAGAAAGCCCGGTGCCTGCACCACGGGTCACCACCGGTACACGCAGGCGATGGCAGACAGCCAGAATCGCTGTCACCTGTTCCATTTGCTTAGGCAGAACAACCAGTAATGGACGCGTGCGATACGCGCTCAACCCGTCACACTCGTAAGGAATGATCTCCTCATCGGTATGCAGGATCTCAAGTCCAGGGACATGCTCACGCAGTGCCATCAGTACCGATGTGCGGTCGACATCGGGTAAAGCGCCATCAAGACGCTCTTCGTACAAGATGCTCATGAGTAGGCTTCGCTTTGTTGTGTGGCAGCTGATTTTTGCGCGCTGCTTCTGTGAACAGTTATTAAGCGGGCTTTTCGTTTTCGTCTATCTCTTTAGCTACCGGTCAGACCATTTTTTTTCCAGCTCTGTGACCTTGCCTTGGTTAACTCAATGTTAAATTGATGTAACATAATCACTTACGTGATGTGCGTGTTTTGCGAGTTAAGAACAGAAAAATTGGTCCTACCTGTGCACGAGGTCCGGGAATGAAAGATGAACGTCGCCCTATTTGCGAAGTGGTTGCAGAGAGTATCGAACGGTTAATTATCGACGGCGTACTGAAGGTCGGTCAGCCACTTCCCTCGGAACGTCGACTGTGTGAAAAGCTCGGCTTCTCACGCTCCGCACTGCGTGAAGGGCTGACCGTGCTGCGCGGGCGCGGGATTATTGAAACGGCGCAGGGTCGCGATTCTCGTGTCGCACGGCTTAATCGGGTGCAGGACACCAGCCCGCTGATCCATCTGTTCAGTACGCAGCCGCGAACGCTGTACGATCTGCTCGACGTTCGCGCATTACTGGAGGGCGAATCGGCAAGGCTGGCGGCAACGCTGGGAACGCAGGCTGATTTTGTTGTGATAACCCGCTGTTATGAAAAAATGCTCGCCGCCAGTGAGAACAACAAAGAGATTTCGCTGATCGAACATGCGCAGTTGGATCACGCTTTCCATCTCGCCATTTGTCAGGCTTCTCACAATCAGGTGCTGGTGTTTACGCTGCAATCATTGACCGATCTGATGTTTAATTCAGTGTTTGCCAGCGTAAATAATCTCTACCATCGACCACAGCAAAAAAAGCAGATCGATCGCCAGCATGCGAGGATCTACAACGCGGTGTTGCAGCGGCTGCCGCACGTCGCTCAGCGCGCAGCACGCGATCATGTGCGGACCGTGAAAAAGAATCTCCACGATATCGAGCTGGAAGGCCACCATTTGATTCGCTCGGCGGTGCCGCTGGAGATGAACCTGAGTTAGCTGGTATTAAATCTGCTTTTCATACAATCGGTAACGCTTGTACGGCTCCGCCCCAATGCGTTCCAGCATGTTATTCATGCCTGTATTGGTTTCGAGGATCCATGACATCTCCAGCGCATCGATCTTCCGGCGGGCAAACGGATCGCGTAAGGCTTCAATCAATAACAGCGCAATCACCGGGCCGATGCGGCTGAACTGATACTCGTCGCGCACGCCCATCAGCGGTACTCGCGCAGTTCGCACACCGCTGACTTTCAAACGCCACAGCAATTTTGCCCAGCCGAAGGGAAAGAGCGATCCGTTCAGATCGGCAATCGCCTCGTTGATGTTCGGCAAGCCGACAATAAACGCGCAGGGTGCAGAATCAATCTCAGCGATGTAGATCATATCGTCCGGCACCAGATATTTAAGTTGATCGCCCATGGTCGCGAATTCATGTTCGGTAAACGGCACAAATCCCCAGTTGTGCTGCCAGCCAGAGTTGAAAATCTCACGCAGGATCTGCATCTCTTCGGCAAACCGCTGACGATTGATGCAGCGAATGGTCACCTTTTTGCGCACCTGATCCATCAGTTTTTTTAGCGCCGGAGAGAAAGTGAGATCGGTTCGCTGCATCCACCACGCCAGTAAATCAATGCCTTTGTGATAACCCAGTTGTTCAATATGCGCGGCATACCACGGTTTGCCGTGTGGCATCATCGCACAGGGTGGTGTGTCAAAACCTTCAATCAGTAATCCGCTTTCCTGATTGATATTCAGGCTGAAAGGCCCGCTGATCTTACTTGCACCTTGTGACTTCAACCACGCTTCCGCTGCGCCAAACAACGCGGCAAAAACCTGCGGATCATCAATGGCGTCAATCATGCCGAAATGACCGGTATCTTCACCGTAACGCTCACAGTGCAAGGTATCTATTTGCGCGGTAATACGCCCAACTATCTGCCCCGCTTTTTTTGCCACCCACGCCTGCCAGATGATATGGTCCGTCCCCGGATTTTTCGCAGACAAATGCTCGTTGCGTTCAATGAATAAAGGGGGTATCCAGTTTGGATCGTCGGGATAAAGTGATGACGGAAAAGCGATAAATGCCTTAAGGTCATTTTTATTAATTACTTTTTCAATTTTAATCATCAGCAGATCGCATTCCATATCTCTGTGGATAACAAATAATTAACGGTGAAAAACAGGTTGCAACAGCAACGAACGACACCTTAATAATCAACCCAATGAATACAAACAAAGAATAAATAGTATTTATTAATGATTATGATAAGGTTAGAGACTACACAGAAGCGCCTCAATGCCTTTTGTCGATTTAAGGCGACCGGACAAGGCTTCTTCTTAATATATTCATAAATTAAATATCATTCACAATAAAAACAAAAAACTTAAACTCATTATTTAAATCAATGTTCATTTTCACACCGATGAAAATACTATCTCATTTATCTTTTATGCCTATATAATCCACCGCATTATTGTCATTTTATTTTTGATATCCAATTTTTTCGTGGTGTATATGTCTAATAAAATCTTTACGCATTCCCTACCTATGCGCTATGCCGATTTTCCAACGCTGGTTGATGCTTTGGACTACGCCGCTCTGAGTAGCGCCGGAATGAATTTTTATGACAGACGTTGCCAACTTGAAGATCAACTGGAATATCAGACATTAAAAACGCGTGCCGAAGCTGGTGCGAAGCGGTTGTTATCGCTGAACCTGAAAAAAGGCGATCGCGTGGCACTGATTGCCGAAACAAGTAGCGGGTTCGTAGAGGCTTTTTTTGCCTGCCAGTATGCCGGCTTAGTCGCCGTCCCGTTGGCGATTCCAATGGGCGTTGGTCAGCGGGATTCCTGGAGCGCCAAATTGCAGGGTTTACTGGCAAGTTGCCAGCCCGCAGCCATTATCACTGGTGATGAGTGGTTGCCACTGGTCAATGCCGCGACGCATGACAACCCCGAATTACATGTTTTAAGCCACGCCTGGTTTAAGGCATTACCGGAAGCCGATGTTGCGCTCCAGCGTCCAGTTCCGAACGATATCGCCTACCTCCAGTACACCTCCGGCAGCACCCGTTTTCCCCGTGGCGTCATTATCACCCATCGCGAAGTGATGGCTAATCTACGTGCTATAAGCCACGACGGCATTAAATTACGCCCTGGCGACCGCTGCGTCTCCTGGCTGCCTTTCTACCATGATATGGGACTGGTCGGCTTTCTCCTGACCCCCGTCGCCACGCAGCTTTCAGTAGATTATTTGCGCACTCAGGATTTTGCCATGCGTCCTCTGCAATGGCTTAAATTGATCAGTAAAAATCGCGGCACCGTTTCCGTTGCGCCGCCGTTTGGCTATGAATTGTGCCAGCGCCGCGTGAATGAAAAAGATCTCGCTGAACTGGATCTTTCCTGCTGGCGCGTCGCTGGTATTGGTGCAGAACCCATCTCCGCAGAACAACTCCATCAATTCGCTGAATGTTTCCGTCAGGTTAACTTTGACAATAAAACTTTCATGCCGTGCTACGGACTGGCAGAAAATGCGCTGGCTGTCAGCTTCTCTGATGAAGCCTCCGGGGTTGTGGTTAACGAAGTGGATCGCGACATCCTCGAATATCAGGGTAAAGCCGTCGCGCCGGGTGCAGAGACACGCGCCGTATCGACTTTCGTCAACTGCGGCAAAGCGTTGCCGGAACATGGTATTGAAATCCGCAATGAAGCAGGTATGCCGGTCGCGGAACGTGTGGTAGGCCATATTTGCATCTCCGGTCCCAGTCTGATGAGCGGTTACTTTGGCGACCAGGCTTCGCAAGACGAGATTGCCGCGACGGGCTGGTTAGACACCGGCGACCTCGGTTATCTGCTGGACGGTTATCTGTATGTCACCGGACGCATTAAAGATCTGATTATTATTCGTGGCCGTAATATCTGGCCGCAGGATATTGAATATATTGCGGAACAAGAACCGGAAATTCATTCTGGCGATGCGATTGCTTTTGTTACCGCCCAGGAAAAAATCATTTTGCAGATCCAGTGTCGGATCAGCGACGAAGAACGTCGCGGGCAGCTTATCCACGCGCTGGCGGCACGGATCCAAAGCGAATTTGGCGTGACCGCGGCTATCGAGCTGTTGCCGCCCCACAGTATTCCCCGAACGTCCTCCGGCAAGCCTGCCCGTGCGGAAGCGAAAAAACGTTATCAGAAGGCTTATGCTGCCAGTCTTCATGTGCAGGAATCCCTGGCATGAATCAAACTGTCGCGGTGACGGGCGCTACCGGGTTTATCGGTAAATATATTATCAATAACCTGCTCGCCCGCGGCTTTCACGTTCGCGCATTGACGCGTACTGCCCGCGCTCACGTCAATGATAATCTCACCTGGGTGCGCGGTTCGCTGGAAGATACTCATTCACTTAGCAAGCTGGTTGCCGGAGCCAGCGCGGTGGTCCATTGCGCCGGGCAAGTGCGCGGGCACAAAGAAGAGATTTTTACCCACTGTAACGTTGACGGCAGCCTGCGCCTGATGCAAGCAGCAAAAGAGAGCGGCTTTTGCCAACGTTTTCTGTTTATCTCTTCGCTGGCGGCGCGCCATCCCGAGCTCTCCTGGTACGCAAATTCCAAACACGTCGCCGAACAACGTCTGACTGCAATGGCTGACGAAATTACGCTGGGCGTTTTTCGCCCGACAGCCGTGTATGGTCCCGGCGATAAAGAGTTAAAACCGCTGTTTGACTGGATGCTGCGCGGCCTGCTGCCACGACTTGGTGCGCCAGATACACAGCTCTCTTTCCTGCACGTCACCGATTTCGCGCAAGCAGTGGGTCAGTGGTTAAGCGCCGAAACTGTACAGACGCAAACCTATGAATTATGCGATGGCGTCCCCGGCGGCTATGACTGGCAACACGTACGACAGCTTGCCGCCGACGCCCGTTGTGGTTCCGTGCGAATGGTTGGCATTCCTCTGCCGGTACTCACCTGCCTTGCGGATATCAGTACCGCGTTGAGTCGCCTGGCAGGTAAAGAACCTATGCTGACCCGCTCGAAAATTCGTGAATTAACCCACGCCGACTGGTCGGCAAGTAATAACCGTATTTCTGAAGATATTAATTGGTTTCCCGGGATTAGCCTGGAACACGCATTACGCAACGGGCTATTTTGATTGTCTTGTTTAAAGGTGTGTTAACGTTTCTATGGTAAATCGTGAAATAGTAATGGATTACATCCTTTCCTGTTTACAGGATTTGGTCGAAAACGGTGTGGAAATTAAGCCCGACAGCGATCTCGTCAACGATCTTGGCCTGGAGTCGATCAAAGTGATGGATCTCTTAATGATGCTGGAAGACAGATTCGATATTTCCATTCCTATTAATATTCTGCTGGATGTCAAAACCCCTGCGCAATTAATGGAAACTCTACTTCCATGGCTGGAGAATAAATAATGGGGCTATACGATAAATATGCGCGCCTTGCTGGCGAGCGACTGCAATTTAGTGACAACGGGTTAACACCGTTTGGCACCTGTATTGATGAAGTGTATTCCGCCACCGAAGGCCGGATCGGCAATAAAAAAGTGATTCTGGCCGGGACCAATAATTATCTCGGTTTAACCTTTAATCATGATGCCATCAGCGAAGGTCAGGCAGCGTTAGCGGCCCAAGGCACCGGCACCACCGGTTCTCGTATGGCAAACGGCAGTTATGCGCCGCACCTGGCGTTAGAGAAAGAGATTGCCGAGTTTTTCAATCGCCCTACCGCTATCGTTTTTTCAACCGGTTATACCGCTAATTTAGGCGTCATCAGCGCACTTGCCGACCATAACGCCGTGGTGTTACTGGATGCCGACAGCCACGCCAGTATTTATGACGCCTGTTCTCTCGGTGGCGCGGAAATTATTCGTTTCCGCCATAACGATGCTAAAGATCTGGAACGGCGCATGGTTCGCCTCGGTGAACGGGCGAAAGAGGCGATTATCATCGTTGAGGGCATCTACAGCATGCTCGGTGACGTTGCGCCGCTGGCGGAAATTGTTGATATCAAACGTCGTCTCGGTGGTTATTTGATTGTCGATGAAGCGCATTCGTTTGGCGTGTTAGGCGCAACGGGGCGCGGACTGGCTGAAGCTGTCGGCGTTGAAGATGATGTGGATATTATCGTTGGTACTTTCAGTAAAAGTCTGGCCTCGATTGGCGGTTTTGCTGTCGGTTCGGAAGCGATGGAAGTGCTGCGCTACGGCAGCCGCCCGTATATTTTTACCGCCTCTCCTTCTCCGTCCTGCATTGCGACCGGGCGCTCGTCGTTAAGAACTATTGCCACACAACCAGAGCTGCGGCAAAAGCTGATGGATAACGCCAACCATCTGTATGACGGTCTGCAAAAACTGGGTTATGAGTTAAGTTCACATATTAGCCCGGTAGTGCCAGTAATAATCGGTTCGAAAGAGGAAGGTTTACGCATCTGGCGCGAGCTTATCTCGCTGGGCGTGTATGTGAATCTTATCCTGCCGCCTGCCGCGCCTGCAGGCATCACGCTGCTGCGCTGTAGCGTAAATGCTGCCCACAGTCGTGAGCAAATCGATGCCATCATTCAGGCATTTGCTACTCTGAAGCAGTAATGTGAGCCCGCCGTGGTGTTTGCGCCACGGCGGGTTTAATGTTGTCTGTCATACCAATACACCAGGCTCAACGCCACCAACACAAACGCTACCGGTAAACCGAGCGCGGTAACAGGTGCGCTTAACGCAAATAGCAATCCCAGATTAACCATGATTTGATAGCTGATCCAGGTGAGTAAGCCCACGATGACGCCTACAGCGAGACGGCTACCCATCCCAGGCGAACGCGGGGCAGTAAAGGTAAACGGCACAGCCAGCAAAATCATCGCCAGGGTCAGGATGGGTTGCCCCAGTTTTTCCCACAGTGCAAGGCGGTATTCGCTGCTGGGTTGCCCGGTTTCCTGCAAATAATGGATGTAATGATTAAGCTGACGGACAGAAAAAGTATTCCCCGGCATTGATAACTCTTCAAGATTCATACTGGTGAAGGCCGATTGCCAGGCAAGATTATCTAATGTTTCCAGCGTTTCTTTGCCATTCAGCCATTTTTTATGATTCACACCATGCAGGACCCACGTTTTGTCGTCTTTAATGGTGGCACTGCGTGCATAAATGTAGGATTCAAGCGAGAGATCGTCGCGATAATGAAATATCTCCACGCCCACCGGCTGGCCCTGCTCGTTCAGCGATTTCACCGTCACAAATTCATTACCACGCCTGGCCCACAGCATATTGCCGGTAATGTCATCGTCCTCCCCCAACGCGGTGGCGGTCGATTTGATTTGCAACGCCTGTTGCTGCAATGGCGACGCCACCCACTCATCTATCGCGCCTAACGAAACAGTCCACAATATCCCGGCAACCAGCGCCACCAGTGCAATACGGAAGATAGAAAACCCCGTGCTGCGAATGGCGGTAAGCTCACTGTTTTTCGATAACTGCCCCAGTCCAACAATACCACCCAATAACGCGATAAACGGCGAAAGTTCGACCAGTGTGCGCGGTAAGGTCATTAGCACCACCAGCACCGCCTGAGTCCAGCGATAACCGCCCGGGCTGACATCATCCAGTTCGTTAATCAAGTTGAAGGTGGTAAAAAGCGGCAGCAATAGCCCTGCGGCGGCGGCAAAACCGAGAAAGAGATGACGGATTAAATAGCGACTGAAAACATTCATCGGGAAAATTTCTGCAGCAAAGAGAAGTCGCGTGCGACCAGCATCAGCAGGCCCATTAGCATGAGTCCGGGCACTAACCACAAACCAGGAATGAGGGGAATCGCGCCGTTAGCCACCAGCGTACGGCAGACGTCGCCGCCATAAAAAATGGCAATAAACAGCAACGTCAGTGGCAATAACGTTGAAAATCGCCCTTGCCGCGGTTTTACCCGACTTAATGAAATGGCCAGCAGCGCCATCAACAATGCTGTCAGACCACGGCTTTGTCGCCATTGCAGTTCGGCATGATCGGCAGGAAAGACGGAGCGCGCCAGCTCCGTGACCGATTTCGCTTTGCGTTTGACGTTAGGGCTTTGAACCAGCGGATTCAGATGTAATTGCAGATTACGGTAGATCTGTTCGTTGTCGTCACGCCCCTGATGATCGAGAAGATAGGCAGTGCCGTTGTGCAACATAACGGTCGGTTTCTCGGGTGATGGGTCAACCACATCAACCGAACGGGCGCGGAAAATGCGGGTTCGATTGGCAGTAGAAGTATAAATCAGCGCGTCAGTCAGGCGATTATTATCCTGATCAACCGTCTGCGAAAGGATCATTCGTCCGTTATCGTTAGTGTTAAATTTCTTTGCCCGCAACTGGCGAACATCCAGCTCCGACTGCGACTGCTGCTCCAGTTGATAAATCTGCGCATAAGCCCACGGACGACCATACATCGACAGAAGGGTGACAAAAATACTTAGCGGTATCGCCAGATAAAGAACGGCTTTGTACAAGCGTCCCGGACTGCCCCCCGCCGCAGAGATAGCGGTAATTTCCGAATCGGTATACATCTGCCCTAGCGTCACGCCAACTGACACATACAGTCCAACAGGTAACAACATCTCCAGTGCAATCAGCACTTTGTAGAAAACGATATCCAGCACAACATCAAGAGCTAATGTCCCATTTGCCGCTTCGGTCAGATAACGCTGTGCGGAGTAGCTGGCGAAAATAAAGATCAGAAAACCGACGATAATCAGCACCAGACGGCGCGTACCACGCATGATGTAGTGTTCAACCAGCTTCATCTCACTAACGCCCTCAATCCTTTGAATTTTTTATTCATTGATCAGTTTCTGCGCCAGCGCAATGACATGATCTACCTCTTCCGGCGTCAGGCTGCCGTCCTTTGCCCACTGAATTTGCCCGGCTTTATTCAGCACCAGAATGGTTGAACTCTGCTCCGGCAAGCGCCAGGCAACGCGTCCCTGTCCATTGCCGTCAATAACGAATTGCGCCCACGGATAGCGGCGTTTATTTTTTTCGATTTTGCCAACAACAAAATAGCCAGTACCAAAGATGGCATCATCGGTGTTCACAATGGTGGTGGGCTGAAAACGATCCTGCGGAAAGTTTGCCGCTTCAACCGCTTTAATTAACAGTGAGTTCTTTTTCTTCGCCGACTTACGCCCGGCGATATACTGGATAATGCGGACTTTTCCCGCCAATTGTGTGCTGTTCCACTTTTGGTAGTGAATTTCGTCGTCGCTATTCAGAAGCAGCTCGCCGCCTTCCTGAATATAAACAGGGGTAACCGTTTTGCCAGTGACGAAATTGTGTGCCTGCACACCCGGGGCTAAAAGCATGATAATCAGCGCAATAATCAAACGAGATGACATCATTGCTCCGGTTATAGCGGAAAACGCGAAATCAGCAGCTCTAAGCGCTGACGAATATCGCTATCCAGCGCCAACGGTGCATCATACGACTGGCGGTTTTCCATATCATCCGCCACCATGTCGTCGTGTTTATCTCCCATCAGGCCATTAATGGCGGCGAGGAAACGGGAAATCTGTAACGCCTCTTTATTTTCAGGATCAAGCGATCTTAAGGTGTCGTAATAAGAAACCTGTTGGCTGATGATTTTTCGCACATCATGAAATTCCCTGCCGGTTAGTCGCGGTTTGGCAATAATCTCTTTCAGGGTATGCATTTGCTTTTGCCGATAGGCAATAAAACTGCTTACGCTTTCTAACTGGCTATGGCGTAATGAATAGTTCACCAACGACCAGACCGGAGAGCTTAAATAAATCCGTAACAGGTTGCCGTAATACGACACAATATTTTTCTTACCGTTACGAAAGCCGTCCTGAAAACGCCCAAGAAAAACGGTCGTTTTGCCGAATAAAAATCCGGCCTGATGCTTCTTTAAATACAGCCGTTGCGCAAAACGCAGGTGCTTGTAGCGCGCTCGCATGTATTTAAATTGTTTGCGCTCATCAGCAGTCAGCTCATCGCCTTTGGCTTGTTTGCGAACTAAACGCAGTAATTCCTGACGATCAACGCCATTGAGCCAGAATTGCAGGCATAACGCGTAATTATCATGAATGATTTCGGTGGTACAACTTAGTGCAATAGTCGGCGGCAAACTAACCTGTGCATCAACGACATCATCTTCTTCAATCGCAACAAATAGACGCTCGCTCGCCTCAAGCGGGAAATATTTTCTCATCATCAGGATTTCTCTCCGGCTGCGTTATAAAGCAAGGAATGGCGCTGAAAAAATGCCTTTAAGGTTGGAATTAACGAGAGCGCCACGTCCAGACATTGCCCACCGAAGTAAGCAAACGCTGCTCCCAGCACACCAAACAGATGACAGAACATGAACAGCAATACGATGTAGCCGATTGAGGCGATGGTTTGCGCCACGAGAAAAGCGCGCTGTTTTCCCGCCATCAATAGCAATGACTCCTGAGGGAAGCCCAGCATCGAAATCACAATTGCGCCCAGCATCACCTGAATCAGGTCATACGCTTCGAGATACTTAACGCCAAACACCAGCGAAATGAGCGGCTTGCCGACGATAAACACCGCGAGCGCCACCAGAATACCGATTCCGCCCGCCAGTAAACCGGACTTCACACCTAACAACCACGGTCTGGTGGTGCGCGGATCTAAACGCATCACCTCTGGGTAAAAACTTTTACCCAGCAAACCCGCTGGCGTTCCGGCGGCGTCGAAGAATGTCATGGCGATTTTAAATAACCCGGCGGCAGCGGGTCCTAACACGATCCCCACCAGCACTGTGCTGCACGAGTTACGCGCCGACCAGATGGAGTGGGCAATGTTGGTTGACCAGACAAAACTCCACGCGCCTTTGATGTGTCGGGCAGACTCAAACAGATTCAATTTGAAGGCATTATGGATATTTCGGCGGCGTAATTCGCGCGCGGCAAACCACCAGTACATGGTGCCGCCAACCAGATTCGACACGTACCAGGCAATAACAAAACCCGCAAAACCAAAGTCAAAATACCAGGCTACGACGCTCCCCGCTGCGCGCAGAAAAGGTTTCGTCGCCTGCTGTACAGCAATTAAATCGAAGCGATCTACCGCACGCAGAATGCCGGTCGGCGTGGAGGAAGCCATTGAAGGAATGAGCGTGCAATAGAGCGCTGCCAGCCAAAAACTTTGGTCATCCAGACCTAATGAATGGGAAAGGAATGGCAGTAAGGCAATGCCACCGACAATCGCCACCGCGCCGCTGACGATATCCAGCGAGAAGGAAAATGAGACGACATTGCGAAATTGGTGCGGATTATTGTTGGTCAAGGCTGGCGTTCCGTACTGAACCACCAGCTGCCATGTCTGAAACTTAATAAAATCGCTGATCGACTTGGCGTACGATTGCACAATCACCAGTACGCCAAACATGGCGGGCGTCATCCCTTTACCGGCACACGAGAGCGCCAACAGCCCCAGCAAGGCGCTCACGACATTACTGGAGCCTAACCAGGCGCTATTGCGAATAATGGTGCGAAACGCGCCATCTGCAAACCAATGTTTGATGTTAAAACCCGCCAATTCAGCCTGACCTTATCGTTGATAGTAAAAAGTATCCCGCCAGCCTTAAGTTAAACTTCGGCGGTCAGAAACGATGGCAACCAGAGAAACCGCCTTCTGTGCCTGTTCCAGCACTTCGCTGTAGGGCGCTCTGGAATCAATCTCAAGAATTTTTGTGCCGTTATAGCCAATCTTCGACATGACACCGATTTTGTCCTGCAGCTCGGCATAGTCATGGTCAGGCTTGCGGGAGATGGCAGTCTCAATATCAATGCCCAGGCGAATAATTAATTCCGGGCGATATTGCGCCATTTGTTGGTATAAACGCCGTTCGCGCTGCGCCAGAAACATGCTGATTTTCCCGGTCGCACGTTCGACGCCAATCCCCGGTCCGTCATAATAAAAGCCCGAAATTTCAGCCTGCGGGAAGCGATCGCTGACCACCAGAACGCCACTTTGCGCCAGTCGCTGAACCTTGCGTAGATTCGCCATTCTTCGCAGCGAGAAGCAGTACATAATCACCGCCGCCCATAGCGCCGGAGATTTGGTTTTCATGCTTTGGGTTTTCGAGGATTTGGCCGCCAGTCGCCGTTCCAGCCAGACGCCAACCAACGGCAATCGTTTGATTTTGTCGCCGTCTTCGCCGGAGAGCAGCCCCAGATAGCGCCGCTCGGTTTGCCAGTGTTGTTGCAGCGATTTCACCAGGTCGGTGGTCAGTGTGGATTTACCGGTGCCATCACACCCGACCACCGCAATTAGCCCCGGAATGTAGCTGGGCTGCGGCGCGGTTGTACTAATAACAGTTTGTGTTTGTAGTGCATCCATTCGTTAAATCATCCCCTATCCATTTTGGTGATCAGGAAAGCGCGGCGTGAATTGCGCGTAGTGACGCTTGCAGAATTTCATCGGCTGGTTGCCGACCATCCAGTTCAAGGATCTTTGCACCATTGAATGTCAGTTGCGGCGTAACGGCGATTTTTTCCTGTAACGCTGCCAGTTGGTGGTCAGGTTTACGCGCAAACGCCGTTTGTTCATCAATGCCAAGACGAATCAACAATACGGGCAAATAAGATGCCATCCATTGGTACAGCTTCAGCTCGCGCTGCCTTAACATTTTTATCCAACCGTTACCGCCCGTGGTTTTTGCCAATTGCGGGCCATCAAAGCGAAACCCCGGCACTTCAACCTGCGGGTAGCGGTCGGTGATGAGCAGAAAGCCTTGCTGGCTTTTACACAACATTTTGCGAAACTTGTACGCCCGCCAGCAGGAAAGCAGATAGATAACCAGTGCAGTAATATTGCCAGGCGGTGTTGAGGGCTTTTCGTGCACATGTGCCGCTTTACTTCGCAGATAACGCCCAAAAGGTGCGCCAATAACAGGGAGCTGTGAAATCCATTCGCCAATTCGCCCGGACGATTGCCCGAGATAAATGTGTTCTGTTGGCATTCTTGCTGCCAGTTCATTTACCAGGCTTGCCGTGAGGGTCGATTTACCTGAACCATCACATCCTACAATGGCAATAACATGCACTGGCGTGGAATTAATTATTGACATATTACGTTGATTCACGAAAAACCCGGCAGTAAATAATGTATTGAATATTACGTGGTCCGTGCTCAGAATATCCGTTCAACCTTATTGTGACAATGGTTAATTGTGACATTGACCTGAATTACGCTTTCATAAAAACATATTAACCAAATAAATATTTTTAATGGATATTTAAATTAAAGGATATATTCATGCAGTCAATAACACCTCCATTAATTGCCGTTATTGGTAGCGATGGTTCAGGCAAGTCAACGGTGTGTGAACATCTTATTACCGTTGTCGAAAAATATGGTGCTGCCGAAAGAGTTCATTTAGGAAAACAGGCCGGAAATGTCGGTCGTGCAGTGACAAAATTACCGTTGATGGGAAAATCCTTACATAAAACAATTGAACGAAATCAGGTGAAAACAGCAAAAAAATTGCCTGGACCAGTTCCGGCGCTGGTAATTACAGCGTTTGTCGCCCGTCGCTTACTGCGCTTTCGTCATATGCTTGCCTGTCGTCGTCGCGGGTTAATTGTTCTAACCGACCGTTATCCTCAGGACCAAATTCCTGGCGCTTACGATGGTACGGTGTTCCCACCTAACGTTGAAGGTGGTCGTTTTGTCTCATGGCTGGCAAGCCAGGAACGTAAAGCGTTTCACTGGATGGCGAGCCATAAGCCTGATCTGGTCATCAAACTCAATGTTGACCTTGAAGTTGCCTGTGCACGTAAACCCGACCATAAACGGGAATCGCTGGCGAGGAAGATTGCCATAACGCCACAGTTAACCTTTGGTGGTGCACAACTGGTTGATATCGATGCCAATCAGCTACTGGAACAGGTGTTGGTTGATGCAGAAAAAGCGATTACGGATTTTATGACCGCGCGTGGTTATCACTAGTCAAAAATGGAAATGCCCGATCGCCAGGACCGGGCATTTTCAGGAAGGTTAAATCAACCGCAATGCTATCCAGTACAGCCCACCAGAAAGAAAAATTGCCGCCGGTAAAGTAAATACCCACGCCATCAGGATGCTGGTTACCGTTTTACGCTGTAACCCACCGCCGTCCACCACCATCGTCCCTGCAACTGCAGACGAGAGGACGTGTGTTGTGGAGACGGGCATCCCAATATAACTGGCAAGACCGATAGACACTGCCGCCGTCATTTGTGCCGCCATGCCTTGCGCATACGTCATGCCGCGCTTACCAATCTTCTCACCGATGGTCATCGCTACACGACGCCAGCCAATCATGGTGCCAATGCCGAGCGCCAGTGCTACCGCCATGATGATCCACACCGGAGCGTACTCAATGGTGCTTAACATATCGCTGCGCAGTTTTTTCAGCAGGTTCTGGTCTTCTTTACTGACGCCTGGCAGTTTCGCCAGCTTCGCGGAGGTATCAGAGATGCACAGCATAATGCGGCGCAGCTGGCTGCGCTGACTCACGCTTAACGGCTCGTAACTTTCCATATTGCCTGGCAGCATCGTTTTAACGCGCGCAATCGCATCAAAGGTATTTGCCGGATGACAGTGAAACTCTGTTACTTGCGTGCCATCAGTCGATGCTGCAGGCAATGGAGGTTCCATCGCAATCAACTTCTGCGGCAGTTCAGGATGCTGTTGCAGGTAGTGTTCGAAGTTGGTGACGGCATCGCGGGTACGGGTAATTTCATAGCCGGACGCGTTCATATTGACGACGAAGCCAGCAGGGGCAATCCCCACCAGTACCAGCATCACCAGGCCGATCCCTTTTTGTCCGTCGTTCGCGCCGTGCGAAAACGCCACGCCCGCAGCGGAAACAATCAGCGCAATACGCGTCCAGAATGGCGGTTTACGTTTGCCTTTTTTCTTTTTGCGATCTTCCGGAATGCGGTGAATACGGTCACGCTTTTTCGTCCCGCTCCAGTAGCGTCGCAGCAGGAATATCAGGCCTCCCGCAATGACCAGGCCGACGATAGGGGAAACAATCAGCGAGGAGAAAATTTTGGTCACTTCACGCAGGTTTAACGCATCCATCACCGATGAGCCGGTTAACAGCGCGTTGGTTAAACCGATGCCGATAATCGCACCAATCAAGGTGTGCGAACTGGAGGCCGGTAAACCGAAGAACCACGTTCCCAGGTTCCAGATAATCGCCGCCAGCAGCATGGAAAAGACCATCGCCAGGCCGTGGGTTGACCCCATATTCAGCAACAAATCGGTTGGCAACATATGGACAATGGCATAGGCAACGCTAAGTCCGCCCAATAACACGCCAAAAAAGTTAAAAAATGCCGCCATCACCACAGCAAGTTGTGGTTGCATGGCACGAGTATAAATAACGGTTGCCACCGCATTCGCCGTGTCATGAAAACCATTGATTGCTTCGTAGAACAACACAAATGCCAGAGCAAGCAATAACAAAAGCCCTGTGTATATATCAAGGCCAACAAATAAATTTAGCATATATTAGATTACGCCATTTTGAATTTACGAACGGACGCATTATCAGTGACTTTAACGGCATGGGCAAAGTGAAATATCATTTTTTAACGATAAAAAGAGTGTTATTTCTTGTGTATCAGACAATAAGCATTCATTCAAAACCTTTAGAAATAATCAAAACACAGGTATTCCACTGGTTAATATATTCACATATGAAATGAATAAATATTGGAATATATAAATATTGAATATTTTGATTAATCCCCGGGTAATGACTCCAACTTATTGATAGTGTTTTATGTTCAGATAATGCCCGATGACT
>OAUB01000120.1_pt1 | contig 69573 bp, 65 predicted proteins | sample 1476121 | NCBI WGS metagenome assembly OAUB01 (sample SAMEA2579998, study PRJEB22360) | human gut metagenome | biome: human gut; feature: human-associated habitat; material: faeces | place: Denmark | collected 2008/2010
AAGTCGGGGCTTTGTGCATAAAAAAAGAAGGTGCGCATTTTGACACACCTTCTTTATTTTCTCACAAAACGCAAAATACAGCAATATAGACTGGATGACGAGGTATACGAGCTTTCCGCTCAATTGTAACTTTATCCACTTCTGACCTGCCTCCATATTTGATTAAGTCTTGGAGCAAAACTACTCCTTCCCGATATAAATCCCAATTTGATACATATTAAAAAACACTTTATACTTGAAGCATAAAGCTGGATGAATTCATCTTTATAGAGTTCCCGAACATCTTCGGGAGCATCATCAAGAGTATAAGCAGAAAGATTCTTACGCAAAGATTCCATATACCTGCCCACATCTTTTCCTGCGTATAGCTAGCAGGATTTAGTTTGAAAATATTTTCTCCGCTAAATGCAAGAAAGCGGTTCTGAAGTTGTTTATCATTCACACATTCTTTCTTTATAAACTCGTCAAATCACCTCTAAGCTTCTACTACAACAAGTCTATTTTAGGCTGCAATATTCTCAAACTTATATAATATACATCTTAATCATCGACGAACGGCAAAAAGTTCAGCTTCAGTTTCCCAAGTACCATCCGGACGTTTTACCATACGTTGCCAACGGAATGAAGTCGTTGTAATTTCTGAAAACACCCACTGTATATTCTTCTCATTAATTTCCGTCTGAACAATCCTGTTTCCTTCTCTTTTTCCTTCCAGTTGTGTAGCCCCTCCTAATTCCGTATATAAAATATCCCATGCCTCTGTATTAGGATTATACATACGTACCGCAGTCGCATAAGCTGCATCCGGTTGATAATCTTTAATCCGTGCCTTACGCGAAGGGCAAATAAACACATCTTGAATTGCAGTCCCTTCCAGCACCCAAGCGAATATCCACTCTCCCTGAACATGTCTTTCGCCTGTTGTACCTTGGTTATCAACCCATTCAAAATCCCATTCACCGACAAACTGTCCATACAGGTTATCTTTTTCCGGTATCAAATTGCTTTTCCCTTTTGACACTAATACATTTATAAATTCTCCCATACTTTATTTACTGACTCTAGATTAGACAAATATAAGATTTATAATTAATAATCACTAATATTAAAGCAATTATCTGTATGCAATATCTATGTCGAAAGCAAACAGATGCATAGTATAAAATACTGGCTTCCCTACTCCCAAACAGATTTTTTATATTACACCCCAAAAACATTTCATTTACAAACTTATTGCAAAAAAAGTATTTGGCCATTAAATCTCAATTATTCAAGAAAGAAGTACCGATAAAAAGTCTTTTTTCCCTATATTTGCTAGGCTGAAAAAAATGTCATTAACTCAATTAATATGAAAAAACTATCGTTTATTATTGTATTTGTATTCCTGTCCATTCTTTTTGTACAGGCACAGCAAGCAAAGTATGTATTTTATTTCATCGGAGATGGAATGGGTGTTAACCAAGTTTTAGGAACAGAGATGTATCGTGGAGAGTTGGAAGGCAAAATTGGTGTGACTCCGTTATTATTCACCCAATTTCCTTATGCAACCATAGCCACTACTTTCTCGGCAACCAACGGAGTGACAGATTCGGCCGCTGCAGGAACAGCACTTGCTACGGGAAACAAAACAAAAAATGGCGCATTAGGTGTGAAAAAGGATTTGGAAACCAAAGTTAACAGTGTTGCTTCTTGGGCAAAAAATAAAGGTTGCCGTGTAGGTATCAGTACCAGTGTCAGCGTAGACCATGCCACACCGGCTGCTTTTTACGCACACCAAGGACAAAGAAGCAGCTATTACAACGTGGGTCTGGATTTGATTGATGCCAACTTCGATTTCTATGCAGGATCAGACTTTTTAGATCCCACCAACAAAAAAGCCGCCGGTTCAAATTCAGAAAGTCTGTACACACTGGTGGACAAAGCCGGATATACCATAGCCCGTGGCTACAAGGACTATCAGAAAAAAGCAAAAAAATCGGACAAACTGATTCTCTTACAACCTGCGACAGCAACAGACAATAGTGCTATCCCCTATGCTATCGATCGAAAAAAAGGCGATATGACTTTAACTGAAATCACCCGTGCCGGAATCAATTTCCTGTCTAAAGATCTATCAAAAGGGTTCTTCCTGATGGTTGAAGGAGGTAAAATAGACTGGGCTTGCCACAGCAACGACGCCGCTACCGTATTCCACGAAGTGATGGATATGGACAATGCCATAAAAGTTGCTTACGAATTCTATGAACAACATCCCGATGAAACCCTGATTGTAGTAACAGCCGACCACGAAACCGGAGGAATCGTTTTAGGAAAAGGTCCGTATACTTTGAACCTGCAAGCTTTAAAATCACAAAAAGTAAGTGAAAGCGGATATACTAAAATTGTAAACGAATTAAGAAAAAAATACAAGAATCAAGTACCTTGGGAAGTTATCAAGCAATCATTGAAGGATAATTTCGGATTTTGGGATAGTATTCAATTGAATGAAAAGCAAGAAGCATCCCTGAAGAAAGTATATGATGAATCATTTAGCGGTAAAGAGATAGATTTGACCAAAAGTGAATATCAACAAGACGAACCTTTGGCAGCTGAGGCCAAAAGAATTCTGGATGACATCGCTCTGGTAGGTTGGACCAGTGGTGGGCACTCTGGAGGTTATGTACCCGTATTCGCTATCGGAGCCGGCGCCCAACTATTCCAAGGTCGCATTGACAATACCGAAATTCCGGTAAAAATAGCAGAAGCTGCTGGTTATCCCAACAATTAATCAAAAGCAAGATAGTGCGACAAACGTTCCAAGTCTTTCTCAGTGAATTCCTCATACAAGGATAACTGGGAAAGACTTTTTAATTTTCCCTTTTTCCTCCTATATTCTATAATTACCTTTGCCTGATAAAAATTCATATAAGGATGAGAGCGAAGTTTGTCAAGCCCGGCCTTATTGGCATTTATCCGATGAATTGGTGCATTTCCGAGTTTAAACCATCTCAACATATCCTCATCTACATAGTTCACTTCCTTCAACTGAGCCATATCATAAAAACCTCCCAAACGTTTCCGGTAAGCCACAATCATGCGTGCAATGCCACTGCCTATTCCCGGAATCTTTTTCAACTCGGTAGTGTCCGCTTCATTCAAATCGACTAAAGTTCCTTCCGGATATTTATAAACCGCCAACGTATCTTTCTCCGCCTTTTTGATAAAGTGCAATGTATCCTGTTTCCGCCGAAAAGCCTCTGATATCTGGATATAAGGTTTTAACATATTAAATTTCTCGGACGACAAGCCATAAACACGAGAGAAATCATCCGCTGTCCTGAATTTACCGCCGGCTCTCCGGTATTGCAAAATAGTATGTGCAATAAAAGGAGACAATCCACGTTGCAAAAATTCGATGGAATCGGCTGAATTTGGATCAAAAGCAGCCAATACCACCTCTCTTCTTTTAGGCTTATCATAGGAATATCGCAGAGATTCCTTCTCCTCCATCTCATGTACTCCGGCCAGAAAGTTTTTTATTTCTTCTATCCCCTCTTGATCCTGTTCCAAAGACTCTTCCTTTACTGGAAACAGAACCCATATACACATAAATATGAAAAGCAAAGTCAACAAAAAAAGTATAGCTCTGCGTTCGCTTTTCGAAAAATAGAAGAAGTCTTTCCACATTACAATTCTAAATTAGCCCTAATTCATTGATAAAAATCAAAATGATAGCCACAGGTGCCACGTATCTCAACAAGAAGATATACAGATTGAAAAGACCTGCTTTCAGTTTTCCCCCATTGGTCAATTCTTCATAAGAAACGGAACGTTTCAAATACCATCCTACAAAGATACATACCAGCAAGCCACCCAAAGGAAGCATTATTTTTGCAGTGACAAAATCAAGTAAGTCAAAGAGTCCCTTATCAAACAGCGTATATTTCTGCATAACTCCCAATGACAAGGAAGAAATGACTCCAATTATAATGCACCCGAAAGTGACCAATCTAGCAGCACGGCCACGAGTTAAATTGAATTCCTCGTGCAGAAAAGCCGTCACCACTTCATGTAGAGAAATAGTAGAAGTCAATGCAGCCAAAGCCAACAAGACATAGAACATCACCGAGAAAATATAAGCTAATATCGGCACACCGCTAAAAGCTTGCTGAAAAACATTAGGCAATGTAATAAAAATTAATGATGGTCCCGCATCCGGCTGGATACCTACAGAAAAGGCCGCCGGAAAAATAATCAATCCGGCCAAGACAGCCACAAAAGTATCAATCACACCGACACTCAGAGCCGTATTTCCCAGTTTGGTTTCTTTCCCAAAATAAGAAGCATAGGTTGAAAGACATCCCATTCCCAAACTCAAGGAAAAGAACGCCTGCCCCATAGCCCCTAAGAAAACATCTCCGTTCACTTTACTGAAATCAGGCTTCAGCAGAAACTCCAAACCTTTTTCCGCATTGGGAAGCGACAATGAGCACCCCACCAAAACTACTATCAGTACAAACAAAACAGGCATCAGCACCTTCGAAGATTTCTCTATCCCATCTTTCACTCCCTTTACTATAACAAAATGGGTGGCCAATAAAAAGATGACCAGCCAGATAAGCGGACGAACAGGGTCCTTCGAAAAACTCTGGAAAGCAACCACAAAATCTTCCGGCTTCTTATCTGCAAAACCATTCATTCCCGCTTCCAATATATATTCCAAAGTCCATCCTGCCACTACCGAATAATATCCTAGAATAAGAAAACCGGCCAAAACCCCCAAATATCCCAACCACTTCCAATGAGTTCCGGGTGCCAAAACCTTATAAGCACGTCCCGTACTTGCTTTTGAATGACGACCTACTGTGAATTCGGCAATCATAATAGGCATTCCCAACATAAAAACACACGCCAAGTATACTAAGATAAATGCCGCACCTCCATGATTTCCCGTTTCATAGGGAAACCTCCATATATTACCAAGTCCTACAGCCGAACCTGCCGCCGCCAGAACAGCCCCAATCTTACTTCCGAAATTTACTCTTTCGCTTTTTTGCATAAAAAACTATCAAATTATTATAAATCAACACTGGTTAGCCTGCAAAAGTATAAAATTAATCGTACTTTTGCGACGAATCACAAAAAAATTAAAGTATGCTATATTATTTTAGAAAATATCCGGTATCCTTGATCATTGTAGCTATCATCTTTTATCTTTCCTTTTTCACTCCTCCTAAAACAGATGTGGAAGAAATCCCCTACATAGACAAAATAGTGCATATATGCATGTATGGAGGACTCTGTTTCATTTTATGGATAGAATACCTGAGGAATCATAAGGCTATCAATTGGAATCATGTAATATGGGGAGGCATCATAGCTCCTGTAGCTATGAGCGGGTGTATCGAACTGATGCAAGCTTATTGCACAGATACCCGCAGCGGTGACTGGCTGGATTTTCTGGCAAACAGCATTGGAGTCGGACTAGCCGCCTTAATAGGATATTACTTACTTCGCCCCCTTATATGGCGTAAATCCTAAAAAGAAACGCCGACGATTCTTCGCGAACAGTCGGCGTGATGATAAAAGTCAAAGTTATATAATAAAGATAGAGAGTCAACTTAACGGAAATCTTTCAGATCATTCTGCAACCTCTGACGAGTGAAAAAGATACGGCTTTTCACTGTTCCCAACGGAAGTCCCAGTTTTTCGGCAATTTCCCTATATTTAAATCCTGATACATACATAGCAAACGGCACACGGTAATCTTTAGGCAACGCATTCACGATACGATGTATCTCTTTCAAATCATAAGCACCTTCTGTAGAATCGAATCCTGAGTCCTGTGGAAGATTCAAATGGAACAAGTTATCTGTCTGATCGACGAAAGTCTGATCACGCACTGTTTTACGATAATTATTTATAAATATATTACGCATGATGGTGTACATCCATCCTTTAAAATTCGTATCTGGAGTAAACTTCTCTTCGTTGTCCAAAGCTTTAAGTGAAGTTTCCTGCAACAAATCATTAGCCTCTTCTCTGTCAGCTGTCAATTTAAATGCAAAGCGAAATAATTCGGTTTGTATACTTAGTAAATGCTGTGTAAAGTCGACTGTCTTCATATTAATCTATTTTTAAATTGTTATTTTCTGTTTTTGCTTTCTGCTGCAATATTAACGACTTCTCGCAAAAGTCACGACAGAAAAACTAACAACAAAGGGGGTATAAACTATCAAATAACAGTTTTTACCCCCTAAATTAACAGTTAACAGGTGGTTTCGTTTTAACTTTTAATTAGCCGGTATCCCTCCACCGGTTCCAGCATTACCTCCTCCACTTTTCAAATCATCATTATTAATGCTTCGCGCAGCTTTTTTTACCTGAGCCTTCAACTCCCCAAAACGCCAACTGATATTAAATCCATAATAACGCATCGGAATTCTGGTAGCAGTAGAAGAGCAGAAAGTAGGAGTATTGATGTTATTCTTAAAAGTAATATATTTATTAAATAAATTGGACGAGTTAAGAGATATAGTCAGCCTCTTTTCCTTCAAGAAAGAACGACTGAGCCCTATCGCATAATAATAGAAAGAGGAACTTTTACCTTGCAAAGAGATATGCGGAGTACCACCCCCTCCGTTCAGACTCAGACGCAGATCCCAAGGCAGAGTCTGCTGGAAGCTTCCGAAGACATTTCCTTCCCAGCCATGATTCTTTAAATCAAGCCCTGAACTTCTATAATCCACATAAGCTCCCCGTCCATTGATATTAAAGCGGGTTTTAGGAGACATATTCCAGTTCAAGAACAAAGACAAATTAATATTCTTACTTTTTCCTATATTATCATAGGTAGAATTCATCACACCATCTTTTATAAAAGAGTATTGCTCTATACCATTATTGACAAAAGAATAATTAGCACTGACATTTACATTAAATTTCTGCGAGAAACTACCGAAAGTAACACTAAGCGAATGGGCCTTTTCACTTTCCAAATCAGGATTACCGTAACTGATCGCAGTAGGGTTGCTGGTGTCAGTAAACGGATTCAAAAACCAAATACCCGGCCGGCTGATACGCATATTATAAGATGCCCTCAAACTTTGAGTAGGAGCCAATTGGTAAGAGAACATCAAGGATGGAACCAAATCATCAAACTGAGCATCAAACTTCTCATCCTTATTTTTATAATCCGCATCCATAAATGTATGCTCATAGCGAATTCCCGCCTTTCCACCGAGTTTTTTGTACTTCAGCTGATAGCCCAAATAAGCAGCCAGAATATCCTGCTTATGATCATATTGCGTACTCATATCCTGATCATACTTATATTCTCCGGTTTTATCGGCCAGATAATATTTACCATCACTTTTACTTCTACGAAAAATATACTTTATACCAGTTTCAATGCTGTGTATCGAATTTATCGGATTGGTATAGTCCAATTGAGCCGTATGCTCTTGTGTGCTGGCATCATTTTTAAAATATTGGTTTTGCAAAAGATAAGGAACATTCAACGTATCCTCATAATCCGTATTCGCTTCACTGTTATTGGGGGAATGGCTAAAACGATAAGAGAAAGTAAGAAGTTCCCCTTTCTTTTTAAACGAATGCTGATAATCCATGTTGCCCCCCACTTCGCCAAAGCCCGATTCATTATTTCCCAAAGAACCGTAACCGTAAACCGGATTACCGGCATGATTCGTCATCTGGGTATTTCCAATCCTCTTATTCGTAAAATTGCCAGTCATCAGATTCATAGAAAAACTAATCAGATTCAAAGTGTCAATCTCATAACTTCCTTCCAGACTGCCAAATTGAAAATTGCCATAGCTCTTGCTTCTTCGATGCGACTCCAAAAATTTATTTTCCTGAGACGTGAAATCCTCACGATATGAATCTTCAAATCCCTTTTGAGATCCCTGGTAGTTATAAGAATAATTACCGGTAACAGTGAACTTGCCCGACTGCACCGTACCATAACCGCCACCATACACACGCATATTGCTTGCACCACCATTCAATGTCACCGTATATCCTTCCATTCCAGCTCCTATAGTGATAATATTCAAGATGCCCGCCACCCCTTCCGCGTCATATTTAGCCCCAGGCTCGGTGATAACCTCTATAGATTTAATGGAATTGGCCGGCATACTCCGCAATACCTCGGTAGGATTATTGCTCATCATGTTATTCGGCTTGCCATTAACATGCACTTTAAACTTACTGCTACCGTTTACTTGAATTTTATCCTCTCCATCTACAGTCACCAGCGGAACTTTACGGAGCATTTCAAGAGTCGTATTGGTTTTAGAATCCGGATCATCCTCTATACTATACGTCACTTTGTCTATTTCCGCCTTTACCAAAGGTTTCTGCGCTACCACCTCCACTCCTTTCAACATTTCAGTCGCTTCTGCTATCAGAATCTTACCCAAATCAACATTCCTACGATTTGCCGATATCGAGAACTCCTTCTGTACAGGAGACTTTCCTACAGAAGTAAAATGAATGAGATAAGTCCCCGGCACGGCAAGCCGTTCATCAAACCTGCCGTCCGCTCCTGTCACAGCCAGTTTCACCGGCTTTGCAGGATTGTTCTTCAATGAAATACGGATTGTAGAATACGGTTCCCCTTCATTAGACAAAGAATCTAATAAGACTCCCTTGACTGAGAACTGGCCTTGGACAGCCTTTTGCGCCTTCGCCGTAAATGACAAACTTGCCACAAGCAAGATAATGCCCCATAAAATGTTGTGTTTCATATATCAATAATGAGTTTGTGTTTGTTGCAAAGGTAGGTAAACGATAGCAAGTAGTTTATTTTCAGACGTTAAAGAAGCCTATATATTATCTACCAGCGAGTATAAGGATTCTTCATCAAAAAAGAATTATAATAACGAATATCTCCCGTTACCTCTTTTTCGATGAAATGGGGCTTTTTAAACAATTCGTCCTCACTATTCAATTCCACTTCCGCTACAGTCAAGCCTTCATTCTCACCATAAAACTCATCCACTTCAAAGATATGCTCTCCACTTTTCACCAAATACCGGATTTTATCAATCACCCCAGGCTCACACAGTTTCATCAACTCTTCGGCCTCTTGCAAACTGATCTCCTTCTCCCACTCATAACGACTTGTACCGGAGTCATTGGAAGCCCCTTTGATAGTAAGATACCCTTTATTATCCCGAATACGCACCCGGACAGTTCTTCCACGAGCACTACAGATATAACCTTGCACAATATGACTATGTGCATAAGCCTCTAGTTTATAACTGTCGTCCTTTACTAAAAATTTTCGTTCTATTTCTTGTCCCATAGCGTTTTAATATATAAAAAAGCCCCGCAGAGAATAACCTCAGCAGGACTTCACTATTTATTTTCCGTTTTTATCCATACATGGCATAGCCTACCATAATAACAAGGGCTAATACAATTAATCCGATGAACAGACCTTTTACAATCCTATTTGCTTTCTCTTCTTCCCGCTTACTATAAGCAGCTTTCTTATTCTTTCCCATAAGTATTTCATTTTTAAGATTAAACCATCTCTTTTGAATATTCCAAAAGTACAAAGTTTCTAGAAGAAAACAAATAAATTACGAAGAATTTACTAATTCTCCGAACCGGAAAACTCCATCAAGTATGCCTTGATAAAGCCATCAATCTTTCCATCCATCACTCCGTTCACATCCGAAGTTTGAAAATTAGTACGATGATCCTTCACACGACGGTCATCAAAGACATAACTGCGTATCTGTGATCCCCATTCAATCTTCTTCTTGCCAGCCTCCACCTTGGCCTGTTCTTCCATGCGGTGCTGCAATTCCTTATCATATAAAATTGAACGCAACTGTCTCATCGCATTTTCCTTATTCTTCGGCTGGTCACGGGTTTCAGTATTCTCAATCAAGATTTCCTCTTCCTCACCGGTATACGGATCTTTATATTGATAACGCAGACGTACTCCTGATTCCACCTTGTTCACATTCTGTCCGCCGGCCCCTCCCGAACGGAAAGTATCCCAAGACATACGGGCAGGTTCAATTGTCACTTCAATACTATCATCCACCAACGGCGTTACAAACACAGAAGCAAAAGAAGTCATCCGTTTCCCCTGAGCATTATAAGGAGACACGCGCACCAAGCGGTGGACTCCATTCTCACCTTTCAGATAACCATATGCAAAACTGCCCTCAATATTCATAGTCACCGTCTTGATTCCGGCCTCATCCCCATCCTGAAGGTTAGCCACGCTCACTTTATAGCCATTGGTCTCCGCCCAACGCATATACATACGCATCAGCATGGAAGCCCAATCCTGACTTTCAGTACCACCGGCACCGCAATTAATTTTCAATACACAATCCATTTGGTCGGCCTCCTGGCGAAGCATATTCTTCAGTTCCAATGCCTCCACCGCAGTGACAGCCTTTTGATACGCTGCATCCACTTCTTCTTCGGTAACCAAATCATCTTTACAAAAGTCAAAAGCCAATTCCAGTTCATCTGCCATCGTCTTTACCTCACGGTAACCGTCGATCCATTTTTGCAGATCTTTCACCTTCCTCATTTGTGCTTCTGCTTTCTTGGCATCATCCCAAAAACCGGGCGCCTGCGTACGCAGTTGTTCTTCTTCCACCTGAACCAGTTTATTTTCTATGTCCAGATATCTTTCAAGTGCCGCAGTACGTTCTTTTACGTCTTTCAGTTGCTCTATTGTTATCATCTTGAGAATTTTTGCATTTCAAGGTGCAAAGATAGTGGAAATCTATTCATTTTCCCATTATTCTTCGTACATCTTTTCTATTTCGGCAGCATAGTTCTTGTTCAGCACATTACGTTTTATTTTCAACGTATTGGTCAGCTCACCACGTTCCATACTGAAAGGATGGGGCAACAAGGTAAACCTCTTGATCTGTTCATAATGTGCAAACTGCTGCTGCAGTGTATCAATCCGCTCTTTAAACAAATCGATAATTTCCGGTTTCTGCAACAGTTCCTCCATACTTTCATAGCGAATACCTTTTTTTGCGGCATACTCTTTCACCAGTTTATATTCAGGAATTATCAAAGCAGAAACAAATTTACGTTCATCGGCAATAATAGAAATCTGATCGATATAACGGTCTACCACCAATTTGGCTTCAATGGCTTGAGGAGCGATATACTTCCCGTTTGAAGTTTTAAACAAGTCCTTGATACGCTCTGTAAGGAACAAATGCCCATCTTTTATATAACCCGCATCACCGGTATGGAACCATCCGTCTTCAGTAAACGCTGCTTTCGTAGCAGCTTCCTTTTTATAATAGCCATGAGTGATTCCCTCACCACGTAGCATTATTTCGTTATTCTCCCCTATTCTGACCTGCACATGAGGCATGATACGCCCCACCGAACCAACCACATGGTCATTATCATTCTCACAAGCAACCGTTGCAGTAGATTCCGTCAATCCATAACCCGCTACCATATTAATTCCCACCGACAAAACAAACTCCTGTACAGCCGGCGGAATAGCCGCACCGGCAGTAGGGAAGAAACGCCCGTTTTCAATGCCAATAGTCTTTTTCAACAAGCTATAGATCGTTTTCTCATAAAATTTATATTTCATGTGCAATACAGGCGGAGGAGTCAGCCCTTTGTACACATATTCCAAATTATGTTCACGCCCCACTTTAATAGCATCCAGCATCAACTTCTTTTTCAATCCGGTTGTCTCATTGATTTTTTCTTGCACGCCGGCATACACTTTCTCCCAGAAACGGGGAACACTGCACATAGCCGTAGGACGGATCTCCTTTATTGTCTTCTGGATATCAGCAGGACGCAAGTTGATAGACAAAGTACACCCCATCGAAAGACACCAGCAAGTCCATGCACGCTCAAACACATGAGTAAAAGGAAGGAAATTCATAATTACATCCTGATCACCCAATTGAGGGAAACGTTCATCGTGTGCCGGAATGGCCGCCTCATAGCAAGAATGATGCAACATCACCCCCTTGCTGTCTCCGGTTGTTCCACTGGTATAAAGAATATTGGCAAGATCACCATTACCCGACTCTGAAGTACGCTTGTCTACCTCAGCTTGATGCGGATGCGCCTCGCCCAATTTCAGAAAGTCATCAAAATAAATGGAAGTCTGGTCCCGCTCATCACGTTTTACCTCCTTGTCGAAAATTATAATCTGTTTCAGTTGGCTTCCCAGCTGCATAACCCGGAACGCCACATCATATTGCAACTGTTCACCTACAAAGATATAACGTATTTCGGCATCACCTACCATATAATGTACCTGCGCCTCGGAACTGGTAGCATAAAATGGTACAGTAACAGCCCGTACCCCAAAAGCTCCAAAGTCCACATACAGACATTCCGGTTTATTTTGAGAAAAAACTGCTATATTTTCCTGTATGCCTATACCTAATTCTATCAATGCATTCGAAACTGTTTTTACAGTTGCGGCAAACTGGTTCCAAGAAACCGGAATCCATGTTTCTGTTTTATAATCGCGGTAACGCAACGCTACACGATCACCATATTTCCCTGCCTGACGTTGTATCAGGACAGATAAGAAAGAACTACTCATTCCAAAGATTTATTTTTAATTCATCGGCAAAGTTATCGTTTAATTTGGAATTATCCTCTATAAACAGGCATTAATTTTCCCAACCAGTCAAAGAGTTAGAAGAAATCAGCCAAAAGTTTTAGTTGCATATCTAACTTAATTACCTACTTTTTTCATCACCGTTTACCACGCAAAAATAGTATCTTTGCAACACATTAAATTATTAAAATCAAGATGATTGATATAGAATATTACACTTCCGAAGCAACCACATTGCTGAATTCGTTAATCGGTATCCCCTCATTGAGCCGGGAAGAAGAAGCTGCCGCCGACTTTCTGCAGAACTATATTGAAGAAACAGGTATCATGACCGGTCGTTCGGGCAACAACATTTGGTGTATCAGTCCGATGTTCGACCTCAACAAACCGACTATTTTACTAAATTCCCACATCGATACCGTAAAACCGGTAAACGGATGGCGGAAACATCCTTTCACTCCGAAAGCCGAAAACGGAAAGATTTACGGTTTGGGAAGTAATGACGCCGGCGCCAGTGTAGTATCCTTATTTCAGGTGTACCGCCATCTCTCTATAACCGAGCAGGCATACAATCTGATCTTTCTTGCCTCATGTGAAGAAGAAGTTTCCGGAAAAAACGGAATAGAAAGCGTATTGCCCCAACTACCTCCCATCACCTTGGGCATAGTGGGTGAACCGACAGAAATGCAGCCTGCCATTGCCGAAAAGGGATTGATGGTGCTGGATGTTACCGCATACGGAAAAGCCGGACATGCCGCACGCAATGAAGGAGTGAATGCTATTTACAAAGTACTGGAAGACATTCAGTGGTTCCGTGATTATAAATTCCCGAAGGAATCCTCCCTGCTAGGCCCCGTCAAAATGAGCGTGACACAAATAAATGCCGGCACGCAGCATAATGTCATCCCCGATACTTGTACTTTCGTTGTGGATATCCGCAGTAATGAATGTTACTCTAACGAAGAACTATTCAAAGAAATAAGCGCCCGTCTAAAAAGCGAGGCGAAAGCCCGTTCTTTCCGCTTGAACTCATCTCATATCAGTGCCGAGCATCCCTTTGTGAAACGCGCGGTAAAACTAGGACGTGTACCTTTCGGCTCTCCTACTTTGTCCGATCAGGCGTTGATGAAGTTCCCGTCTGTCAAAATCGGTCCGGGAAAGTCCTCCCGTTCACATACGGCTGATGAATATATCATGGTTTCGGAAATTGAGGAAGCAATAAGGCTTTATATCGAGATGCTGGACGGACTGGTGCTGTAAACGACTTACAAAGACGCTATTTCCCCTATAGACAGACCGGTAACCTGTGCAATTACATCAAATGCAATACCGGCCTGTTTCATTTTTTTTGCATTCTTGAAGCATTCTTCCTTACGACCTTGCTCAAGACCTTCTTTAAGACCTTCCTCACGCCCTTTTTTCAACTGGGTGGACATCACACTGTACCAATCACGGAAATTCTTCAAACTTTCCCAATACTCGCCTAATTCCTTAGGATTGAACTTAGCTATCTCGGCAGCCTCGAAAAGTTCCTTGTTCATTGCCGTGCCGAAAAGCAGCTTGAAGCCGAAATCGGCATAAGGGTTGATGTATTTATCCTGTATGCCTTCTGTTCCCATATCTATCCGAGGTTTAATAAGTTATGATACAGGACAAAAGTAATCAATATACTGCAATTCCCCGTCTTAAAAGAAAGATTTAACTATCTATCATTCATAGTATTTTCTAGATAAGGTTTAATAATTCCTCATTATTCCATCTTTCAGCATATTCACTGCTTAAGTCTGCCGTGATACATTCGTGCTTATTTTCCCCTTTTTGTAAACCGATAACTCTGATGTCAGGAACAGTTTTAGCATACTTTCTTATTGTGAGTTCCAATAAAATTCCTAAGCTTATCGATTTCATATCAGGCGGATAAAACGGTTCCGCACTTTGAGCGTCATTTAAACAGGAAAAAATAACATCTATTGCCTGTTCCCACGTAATAAAAAACCGGGTAGCTTCAGGATCTGTCAATATAAGTTCCTTCCTATTTTCTAATGCATACTTCCATTTTACCAAAACAGACCCTGTAGAATGCAATACATTTCCATAACGAACTATCCTATAAGCGCAATTCGATCCGTTTATTTGCTCAAAATCCCCAAAAAGATTCTCCATAAGCAATTTAGTAGCCCCATACGTTCCTGAAACTTGAACAGCTTTATCAGTGCTTGTTGCCAGAATAAATTTTATGTTCTGTTCCTCAACGGTTATTTTAAGAAGATTCAACGTACCAAGAATATTAGTCTGAACAGCTTTCAGAGGATGTTCTTTTGCCAAAATGACATCTTTAAACGCAGCCAAATGAAATATCCCATCACAACCATTCAATGCCTTTTTCAATAAAAGATAATCTTCAACGGGGCATGGAAAGATTTGAACGCTTTTAAATTTCTCCCTCAGAGCAATCAGTTTTCCTTCATTCCTGGCTATCGCATGAATAGTATGTCCTTGGGTAATCAACCGTTCTATCAATTTCTCAGCCAAATAACCGGTAGCCCCCGTTACTGCAATGGTTCCCATACTCAAGCTATTTTTTATCATTCATCAACACATCCCTCGCAACATAAGGCTGTGGAGAAAACTCAATAGTCAACACATTCGACTCTCCTAAAGCTGTTAATGTATGGACGCACCCCGGTAAAGTCCGTACCAAATCCCCCTTTTCCCAAATCTCTTCTATTACAGCCTCACTATCATCATATTTCTGAAAAGTGGCATGCATACGCCCCTGTAAAATAAGCATATATTCCACCTTTCTAAAATGATAATGATTGCCTCTAAGAACCTTTGGGACGAATTGCAAGAATCCTATATATTTAGCGGCTTCCACCGCTGGAATTGAAGCACTCAAAGTAGTACCCTCGCCAATTACAAAACCAGTCCCCGCCTCCAGCAAGCTATAATTTTTCACATCCCCTACGGATTCCACTTTTATCAAATCCCTGACAGTTATTTCATCAAACATTTTTTTTGATTGCTCCCGCACGTCAATTTTACATAATCCGGCACGATATTTTAATAAAAACAACTTATGATGAGGAGCAAGGTTCTCCAATCTCAAACACTCATCCATATCCAGCAAGACAAAAGATTCACCTTCCAAAATACGGATATCCGCTGCATCGTCCATCAAATAAGTATGATGAATATATTCCCACCTATCATAGTCTGCCCTATACTCAGACCCCAAATAGGTTATAGAACTAAAATGCACCTTTTGGGATTTCTTGTGTTCAAATTCTTCCTTCAGTTCTCTGATAATGCCATCTAGAGGGGTTTCCTCCTCCTCAAGGTAGCCAGAAACAAGAGAATAATATCCGGGGTACTCTATATCCGGGTTCTCATCTCTTTTCTGCAACAATACTCTATTATCTGTTGTAGTAATAATCACAGTAGTCGAATCCATCATCTTTTTCATTTTCATTATTTTTTAAATTTTCATTCTGTTGTATTTTCACCACACCCACGTGATGAATAATATTTTCCTTATTCAGCATATCAGTATAAATAGCATGGTTTAACACCATAATAAGCAACCAAATAAGAGACAATATGGCAAAAAAAGGTTGGGTGTATGATTTCAGCCATAACTCCCAAGACTTTTTCTCTCTTTTCAAATTAGAAGGAATCTTTGTGAAAAGTTTCACATACTCATCCGGAAAAGCCTTTTCCGCTTCACATAACATATTCTTCCAGTGCTCATGATAACTCCATAATCTCTGCATTACGTAAATAGACCATATTGAAAATGACAATCCGCCAAATGCAATAATAAATGTCAGATATTCAGAAGTTTGACATATAGAGTTAAACAAGACGGTTTCCAATCCGAATAAAGAAACATTTATTCCGAACATAATATTAAAACGGCTCCAGATACCAGCTCCTTCATACTGTAATTGACCAAGAAGGTGAGTATAATGTTCCATTAATTTAGTGTTCTGCAAGGCATCCCTATCATTTACCGCTTTTTTATTATCTACATCCGCATAAAAGTTTATACCGCATCGAACTAATTTCGTCATTATATCAAGAATATATTTTTATAATAAAAAAGGAGAGGATATTCTTCTGTAATCAGATTCATATCCCCTCCTCGCTTGAAGTCATCAAGAAGAAAGCATATCAAATTTAAACTATACTTTCTATCTTAGCCCGAATGTTTACTGTACTTTTCTTGTTACAGTTACCTTGAATGTCTTGGTTACAACACCCCAGTTATGAGTATAAGTAATATTCAAGTTTACATCATGAGTATATACTGTACCTTCCGGAGTTCCCTTCCAAGTAAGAGTTGCAGTAGCTGCATCATAAGTAAAGTCTGTTTCATTCTCATCCAAAGAAATTTCCAATCCTGTAGCTTCAGCAACAGCATTACCGGCAGCATTTTTTCTATACAATGTTTCAGCTATGGTTTCTTCAGCAGCAATCTTAGTGACATCGTATTTTACCAATGTATTGCCAACAGCATCTTTCAATGTCAAGTTTGTCCATTTTTTATAAGAAGCTTCTGTTGCCTTAACATTCAATGCATTAATCAAATCAATAATCTTAATCTGATCGTTTGTAGCCAATGCCGGATTATTATACTTCAAATCAACAACATCAGTGAATGCCAAGATAGGTTGTTCCACCTTCCAGTCTTCAGTCGCAAACAATACACGCTTAGCAGAACCGGCAGTAGCATCATAGATATCAACTTTCAAAGTTCCAACCTTAGCCAAATCTACACGCGGAGTAAAGACAATCTGATTAGTGCTAGTCCATTCAATATTCTTGATACCGTTCTGTTCTTTCATCATCTCCTGAACATAAGCATTCTGCTTCTTATAATCCAATTCAAACTCAACTGTCGCATCTTCAGGAACAACATTGTACATCTTGTCGAAGTAGTTAGATTCCATGATGAATTTGCTATAAGCACCGCCAGTTTTTGTCCATGTACCGATAATAGTACGACTCTTATATTCATCCTTGATAGGACAATCAAAGTTATAGGTTACAGAGAAGTTATCTACAGAAACCTTAAACAGCTTGTTTACGAAGCTGTTGTAAACTGCATACGGTGTGTTCACTCCGTTAGTCATCTTCTCAGTAGCTCCCCAACCAAAGAGTCCATAAGAAGAAGCTCCGGCTAGCAATGACATATTCTTGAATTGTGCAAAGTTAGCACCCGGTGTCAAAATCAAGAACAAAGAGTCCTTATCGGCATTGTTTCCACCGTTCTTATAATACAAGACAGCCTCATTTTTAACCGTTTCAAGAGCTTTTGCCAAGTCTGTAACCTTTGCAGGAATAGTAGTCGACAAATTGTTATCTTGATAATATTGATTACAGTCATCAGATATTGATTCATATTTCATTAACTTGCCACCAGCATCATATACAGGCTTGTTCAATGTAATGAATGTGCAATATTCCTTATTTTTATTAGAAATAACATCACGACCTTCAATAGCAGCCTCAAAGTTACGGACATCCAAAGTAATGATCCGGGCCTGTGAGCTATTGTATGCAAATGTAAAGTTTTCCTTAGCATCCAACGGTTTCAAAGCAACGGTTCCAAATACAGGATTAACAGCAGGACGAACAGCCTTGATGAAGACTACATTCTTCACCTCGTATTCTTTAACACCTTCTTCCTGTGGTTTAACTGTAGTAGTCACTTCTATCGCAGCGTATTCATCAATAGCAGACGCCTGGTTAGTCGATTTTACAGACAAAACATTATCTTTAAAATCAAAGATACCCTGACGAGTTTTAATAGGTTGTCCATTAAATGTATAATCCTCATTCTGATCCAACAATCTGAACACTCTGGTATATGAAATATTGGTTGACTTCAACCATACTTTTGCTGCTCCGGAAATGTAAGCGTCAATAGAATCATTTACATTATAAACACCTTGATAGTCAAAGCATCCATAAGATTTACCATCATAAGAAGCACCATCTGCATTGATTATTGCAGGGTATTCATCTTCTTTCATATTAGTAGAGGTAAAAGCATTTACAATGCTCTTTACAGATGCATGTGTTCTACTTACCGTGAAATAATCGGAAGCTGATGTATATTGACCATACATAGTTACATCCAATGAGGTTGCATAGGTATTATTTCCAATACCTTCATTCGGCAAAATAGCAAGGCTCAAAATACCGTTTTCTAATTTTGCAGAACCTTCCATATAGGTCAAAGCAGGAGCGACACTACGAACCTGATACGTATCAACAAAGGAGAATTTCGCATTATTCAATGAGAAATCACCCGGATATACCTTGAATGAAGCATAAGCAGGAACAGATGCAAACAAGACATCCTTATCTGGGTTAAGACTTCCTTCATTTTCCATCCAATAGATATCATAAGCTTTACAAACATCTTCGGCATCATCAACAGCCTGTTTTCTGTAAACTACAGTCTGTAACCCTTTGAATGCAGAACCTTCCTGCAGCAAAGTATAGTTCTGTCCGTCGATAGTCACGATTACAGTCTTGCTTTCAGCATCTACAGCAATGTTAGGAAATTCATTGTTCTGCTTCAAATCAGTAACTTTGTCACCGATCTTGATGTATTCCACACCATCCACTGTCACCCAAGACACGTTTGAACCGGCAGCTTCACCATCCTGACCTCTGGCCGGAACTTTGTTACCTTCGGTATCTTTCACATCCACCCAAGTAGCACCTTTGTCTGTGCTGACCTGCCAGTAATTACCTTCCACACGGAATTCAGGGATAACAGTAGTACCGGCTGCTCCATCTGTTCCATTCGTACCATTCTTGATAGTAATTTTGGAACCGTCAGTGAAAACCAGTTCATATCCACCGGTAACCTCATTACATGACTGAACGAATTTACCTGCCTTAATTGCCGAGTCAAGACTTGCAATGGTTTCCTTGACTTCGCTCAATTCCTTGTCGATGCGGTCAATGTCATCATCATAGTCCTTACAAGACACAAATGTTCCTGTCGAGGTCACCATTAAGGCTCCGAACAGGATTGCACTTAAAAACTTTTTGTTCATAATAGAAAAACTTTAAATTTATAAATTTAAAAAACTAAAATTGGTTATACATATTTGGTTCATTATAAATAGCTTAGCTAATTTACTGTCTGCAAATGATGCCTCCTTCTTTCTTGAGTCTGATATGACAAAGGTGATACCCCGACAATACGGCTGAAAGCAGAGTAGAAAGCACTTTTCGAAGCAAAGCCACAACTGCAAGGCAGCTCAGTCAGCGCACAACGTCGGGAACAAAGAAGTTCTTTGGCATATTCCACACGATACGTGTTCACAAGTTCCTTCAAATTACAACCGAAGTATTTGTTCACCACATTGCTCAGATAGGTCTGGTTTGTTTCAAGCAGTGCACTCAGTTTCTTCAGAGAAAGCGAGGTGTCAAGAAATACCTGACGTATCTCAAGCTGGTACAATATACCTTTATATATATTACAATCCACCTTGCGAATGTCTGTTTCCTTTCCGGCAAACTCCTCTTTCCATTGCCGCTCGGCAGCCTTGAAAAGCAAAGTCTTCTGTCGCTCGGAAGTAGCGGTCGTGCGTTTACGTCTCAGAAATAGATATTCCATCTGCTTTATATTGTTTTCATTTAATTATACCGCTTCAAAGACCAGATATATTCCATATATAAAAAGGTCTTAAAAACGACATTTTTGTAGATCTCTTGATAAGAGATCTACAAAAGGTATTAACACACATTATATCAACATATTACAGAGCTGTTGAAACGAAATAAAGAAGAATATAAATAAATGAGAGAACTATTTTTTTATATAAATTCCTATTTTTTTTGCCAAAAATGTATTAGTTCTCAAAACTTTGCTTATTTTTGCACAGAAAATATATATATCTTATCAAGAGATATATAAATCGGTTCATGTAAAAGTGAAGCATAACAAACTGAAAAACAGAAGATTTCCTCTTATAAAGAGTTCATGTTAGCTTTAAAAGAAGAAAAGTTCATCCTTTTAACTTTTTTTATTTCATCAAAGAGAAAACCGCCAACCAGTTTTTTTAAAAAGTTCTACTATAAAAGTCCGGGAGCATTTGGGATTATTGTGGAAATAACAATAGATCGGACCCTGTTGCATAAACCTTTTCTATCTCCTGATTAAACCTTTTTATACGGATGTATTCTATCTCCATAGCCTTTGGAGTTATCTCCATAGCCTTTGGAGTTATCTCCATAGCCTTTGGAGTTATCTCCATAGCCTTTGGAGTTATCTCCATAAGCTTTGGAGTTATCTCCCAAGACTATGGAGTCAACTCCAAAGGCTTGCGGAGATAAAACAGGCAGGAAGAAAACCCTTAACCATACGGCGGGAAAGGGTTAGAGATATGGATAAGATCTTTTAAGGATGAAGCTGACTACAAGGCTACGCATTCCTTACATAGGAAGGAAAAATCCCCAGACAGCCTTCTTTTAAAAAAGCGAAACAGCATATGGGCAGGAAGATATACATCTGACTACATGTATGGTATATAGCAACAAGTCTAAATGCTAAAGTGAGGGCATATATGCAATCCCAATTCTTACTTTTGCCTGCCATACAAACCATACATAAAATTACGAACGCTCGTACAGGGTATCACAAACAATCGCATGAAATAAAATCCCCACTAAATTTCTGCTGACCCCAAAGCCGGACAAGCCCTCATTTCAGCAGGCTGAAGGATTTATATCCGGATGAAGGAAATAAAGTGAAAATGGTTCATTATAACCAACTGATTAACAATAAATTAGCTTAAAATGAAGGATTTGAAGGAAAAAAAACAGGTTATAGAGCCAAATCTTCTCTATAACCTGCATATACTCAAATCACCTTGAAACATTCAGAGAGTGATATCTTTCATTATCTTTTCTAATGCTCCGGCATTATGGTTCACATAATTTCCGGCAGCTTTCCCTGCTTGTTGCAAATAAGCCTCATCCGACAGGAATTTGTCCATCAACCGTTTAAAATCATCATAACCGGTTACTTCAAAACCGCCTTTCTGCTCCAACAAATGTTGCGCCTCGCGGAATTTCTTGTTGTTAGGTCCGAATATCACAGGAATACCATATACAGCCGCTTCCAGCACATTATGAATTCCAACTCCAAAGCCACCTCCAATATACGAAATCTCACCATATCGGTAAATGGAGGACAGCAGTCCGTAACAGTCGATAATCAAACAATCGGCCTGTGTCACATTTTCTTCCGTAGCCTCGGTATAGCGGATGCACGGACGTTTCACCTTATCTAAAATCTCCTTCAAATGACTGTCGCTCACCACATGAGGAGCAATAACCAGCTTCATCTCAGGATGCTCATTGAAATACTTGATAAAAATATCCTCATCCGGTCCCCATGAGCTGCCTGCAACAAAAGTCAACGAATCACCTTTGAACTTCTCCACCAGCGGAAGCTGCTTGGCTTGATGGCAGATATCCAGCACGCGGTCAAAACGAGTATCGCCCACAACTGTCACATCGGTCACGCCAATTGTCGCCAGCAATTCTTTGGAAACTTCGTTCTGTACAAACAAATGAGCAAAAGTCCTCAGCACCTCACTATATCTCTTCCCATACCAACGAAAAAAAATCTGATTGGGACGGAAAATGGAAGATACGCTATAGGTGGGAATAGCTCTCCTATGCAACTCATTCAAGTAATTCTGCCAAAATTCGTACTTGATAAAAAACACCATACAGGGATTAGCCAATTCTACAAACCGACGGACATTACGCGGAGTGTCGAAAGGCAGATAGCAGACAAGATCTGCCCCCTGGTAGTTCTTTCTCACTTCATACCCTGAGGGAGAAAAGAAAGTCTGCAATATTTTATATTCGGGATGCTCCTTACGGATACGTTCTATCAAAGGGCGTCCCTGTTCGAACTCCCCCAATGAAGCTGCATGAAACCAAATATAACGGGCATTTTTGTCTATCTTGTTACGCAAGATATCAAATACTTCCCGGTGTCCTTTCACCATTTTGGCGGGCTTGGCGCTGAACAGGCCGGCAACCTTCACCCCGAATAGATAAATATAGATGACTAGGTTATAAATCATAACTACCGGCTATTACTTGAGCACTTCCACAGCCCGACGAATGCGTCGCAATGTTTCTTCTTTCCCTAAAACGGCTGAAATATCAAACATATGCGGGCCTTTACCTTCGCCTACCAAGGTTAAACGGAAAGCATTCATTATATTACCCAAGTGATAACCTTTATCTTCTATCCATTTCATGACCACAGCCTCCTGATTCTCCAGCGAGAAGTCGTCCAAGGCCTCCAATACGTCCGCCAACTCCAGCATACGTTCGGGAGAGTCCTCTTTCCAACGTTTTTTACGGGTCTTCTCATCATATTCCGTAGGAGCGACGAAGAAGAATTTGCAAGTTTCCCACAAATCCTTGATAAAACTTACACGATCTTTCATCAAGCCTACCACGGTCACCACTTTATCCATAGGAGCTTCAATGCCATGCTCTTTCAAGATCGGCATGAAAAGCCCGGCTACTTCCTCATTGCTTTTCTTCAATATATATTCATGGTTAAACCATTTTCCTTTTTCAAAGTCGAATTTTGCCCCGGCTTTGCTGCAACGGTGCAGGTCAAAAAGCTTCACCAGTTCATCCAAGGACATCAGTTCCTGGTCATTTCCCGGATTCCATCCCAACAGGGCAAGGAAATTGATAACAGCTTCGGGCAGGTAACCCGACTCACGATAACCGGAAGACACCTCACCGGTCTTGGGGTCGTGCCATTCCAACGGGAAAACAGGGAAGCCAAGACGGTCACCATCACGCTTGCTCAGTTTACCGTTACCATCCGGTTTCAACAACAAGGGAAGATGTGCGAACTCGGGCATGGTATCCGCCCAGCCGAAAGCCCGGTACAGCAGGACATGCAACGGAGCGGAAGGCAACCATTCCTCACCACGGATTACATGGGAAACTTCCATCAAATGGTCGTCCACAATGTTTGCCAAATGATAAGTAGGCAGTTCATCCGCCGATTTATATAAAACTTTATCATCCAAAATGGAAGAATTGATCACTACCTCGCCACGGATAATATCATGTACGTGTACATCTTCATTCGGTTCAATCTTGAAACGTACCACATATTGCTTCCCATCGGCAATCAGTGCATCCACTTCTTCTTTCGGCAGAGTCAAAGAGTTACGCATAGACATACGGGTAGAAGCATCGTACTGGAAATTAGAGATTTCCTGACGTTTGGCGTCCAACTCCGCCGGAGTATCGAAAGCAATATACGCCTTACCGCTGTCAAGCAACACCTGTACATATTTCTTATAAATATCACGACGTTCAGACTGACGGTAGGGGCCGTAGTTACCACCAAAGCTGACTCCTTCGTCGAAGTTTATCCCCAACCACTTAAACGACTCAATGATATATTCTTCCGCACCCGGAACAAAGCGATTTGAGTCGGTATCTTCTATACGGAAAATTAAATCTCCACCATGCTGGCGAGCAAACAGATAGTTATACAAGGCTGTGCGCACACCGCCGATATGCAACGCTCCCGTCGGGCTCGGAGCAAAACGAACTCTTACTTTTCTTTCTGACATTGTTGTTTTATATAAAATACGCCGCAAAATTAATCTAAATTTCCCGATTTTTTCGTATTTTGCGCGCAAAAATATACGATTATGAGAAGTTTCAAGACCAACCAACGGTTTTCATATAAAAATTTGATTTATAAAAGCCTTATTTTCATTGCCACAGTATCAGTGATAGTCTACTTTTTACCCAATGAAGGAAAGTTCAACTATCAATTTGATATAAACAAGCCTTGGAAATACGGACTGTTACAGGCATCATTTGATTTTCCGATTTACAAAAACGACATACAAGTACAAAAGGAACAGGACAGCATCCTGGCAGACTATCAACCTTATTTCCAGATAGACAAGGAAGCCGAAAAAAATGTCCTTTCCAAATTAAGGGAGGATTACAACAAGACCTTACGCCATTCACTGCCGGGCACGGACTATGTACGTTATATTGAACGCACATTAAAGGCACTGTATGAGGACGGAATCATTGCCGGAAATGACTTGAAGCGTATGGAGGAAGACAGTATCATTGCCATACGGCTGGTAGACAAGAATGTAGCTACGAGCCGTTTTATCGACCAATTGTACACCGTGAAGGAAGCCTATGAATATTTGCTGAATGCGGATACCACCCACTACAAAAAGAAGATATTACAACAATGTAATCTGAATGATTACATTACACCTAATCTGGTTTATGATGAAGAAAAGTCCGAGGCGGCGCAAAAAGACCTGCTCTCTAATATTTCATGGGCAAACGGCTTTGTGCTGAACGGACAAAAGATTATTGACCGTGGAGAAATTGTTGATGAGCAGACTTACAACATATTGGAATCCTTACGCAAGGAATGGGAAAAACGTAGCGACTCGGTACAAGAGAAAAGACTGACATTGGCCGGACAAATATTATATGTAGGAATCTTCCTGTTCTGCTTCATGGCCTATCTGGAGTTGTTCCGGGCAGATTATTATGAACGGAAAGGAACACTCACCCTGCTATTTGCGCTGATTGTGTTCTTCCCCGTCCTGTCTTCCATTATGGTGGAACAGAACTTGTCAAGTATTTACGTGGTTCCATTTGCCATGATTCCGATTATAGTCCGTGTTTTCCTTGACTCAAGAACGGCATTCATGGCACATGTCACTATCATTTTGCTTTGCTCCATCACTTTACGTTTTCCACATGAGTTTATCTTGTTACAGGTAGTGGCAGGAATGGTGGCGATCTATAGTTTGAGAGAATTGTCCCAACGGTCGCAATTGTTACGGACGGCTTTGGTTGTATTTATCAGTTACGCTTTATTATATTTTGCTTTCGAGCTGATTCATGAAGATGATTTGACCAAGCTGAATACGCGCATGTACATCTATTTTATGATCAACGGTATCTTACTGCTGTTCGCTTATCCGTTACTGTTCCTTTTGGAGAAAATATTCGGTTTTACTTCAGATGTGACTTTGGTGGAACTGTCAAATATCAACAATAGCTTGCTTCGGGAAATGTCCGAAGTAGCTCCGGGCACTTTCCAACACTCATTGCAGATGGCAAACCTGGCTGCTGCGGCGGCAAACAAGATTGGAGGTAAAAGCCAGCTGGTGCGTACGGGAGCATTATATCATGACATCGGTAAAATGGTGAATCCGGCTTTTTTCACAGAAAACCAGTCGGGAGTCAACCCGCACAAGAGTTTAAGTTATGAACAAAGCGCCCAGGTTATCATCAGTCATATCACCGACGGGCTGAAACTGGCGGAAAAGCATAATCTGCCCAAAGTGATCAAAGACTTTATCAGTACCCATCATGGACGGGGACTGACGAAGTATTTCTACATTTCATATAAAAACGAACATCCTGACGAAGAAGTGGATCAGGAAAAGTTCCGCTACCCCGGTCCGAACCCGTTCACCAAGGAACAGGCCGTCCTGATGATGGCCGACTCTGTAGAAGCGGCTTCACGCAGCCTGCCGGAGTACACGGAAGAAAGCATCAGCACACTGGTAGATAAGATTATTGACACACAGGTATCTGAGGGGTATTTCAAAGAATGCCCTATTACGTTCAAGGATATAGCAACAGTCAAAGCACTGTTTAAAGAAAAGCTGAAAACGATGTATCACACCCGAATCAGTTACCCGGAACTAAGGAAGTAAGCAATCCTGCACAAGCATCTTCCAGTATATCAAGCACGTTCTCGAACCCTTGCGCACCGCCATAGTAAGGGTCGGGAACATAGTCTGCCACTTTGGTGCGGCAATAATCCGTCATGCGATGGATTTTCTTTTCCGTTTCCAGATCGGGAGCACGCTCCATCAGGTCCTCTATATTACGGTCGTCCATGCCGATGATCATATCAAAATGATAGAAATCCTCCGTACAGACAGGACGGGAACGATGGGTCAGATTGTAACCGCGGCGGGAAGCATGCATCCGCATACGGCTGTCGGGCAATTCCCCTCTATGATAACTCAGGATTCCGGCAGAATCCACCTCTATCTCGTGTTCCAGTCCTTTTTTCTTTATGAGAGTACGCATCACTTCTTCTGCCGAAGAAGACCTGCAAATGTTACCGAGGCAGACAAAAAGTATTCTTTTCATATATAATCTACAAATGAAGGTATTCTTTAAATGATTTCACATCACGGTTCATGATCAGCTCTTCAGGAAACCCGGTAAGCTGCAACAATTCATACAAATTATCGTAACGGGCTATATCAAACGAAATATGCGCGTCACTTCCCAAAATGACCGGAACTTCATATTTCTTGCATAAACGGAGAATGGTGAGGTTGTTCTCACGGGCATTGGGTTTGTTACGGGTGGGTTTTAAAGAACTGTTATTTATTTCCAATAAAGTATGGTGTTCTTTGGCTGCCAATACCATCGGTTCAAAATGTAACGCCGCCGTACCGTCTCCGGGGTGACTGATAATATGAATAAAAGGATTGCTGATAACCTGTACCATTCCATGGGTGTTTTCTTCTATCGTTCCATATTCATAACATAAAGAGTGGATACCCGCAATACGGATATCAAGCATCTTCATATAATCCTCGTCCAAATCGAGGTTTCCTTTACCATCCAGAATATTAATCTCAGCCCCCAACAACAGCTCCACCCCATACATCCGGCGGGGAACCACATGCAAGTTTCTAAAATAAATAGGATGGCAAGTACCGGGAACACCGGGCGAATGTTCCGTTATCCCTAAAACCTTCAATCCCTTATCGGCGGCAGCTTGCGCCATTTCTTGTAAAGTACTGAATGCATGCCCGCTGGCAATGGTATGGGTATGTACGTCTAATTCTATCTTCATCTTTATTTTCGTTTATCTTTTCTATTATCGTCCAGTGCATGGACCGGTTACTGTGGATCTACATCATAATAAACTAACAACGAACGGAAACGTTCATCTTCCAATATGGCACGTTGTACGGCAAGCAGATAATCACGCACTTTCTTTATAGAAGCATTCTGCTCCACTTTCACAATCATTTTTTTTATAAATAAGGTCTGGATACGGGCCACCGGCGGTTTGTCCGGGCCCAATACCCTGTCGCCCAATCCGGAACGGAGCTGTGCCGCCATGGTATCCGCCGCCAAATCCAGAATATCCTCTTTGCGGTGTTTCAGATATACATAAATCAAACGATAATAAGGAGGATATTTGAACATCTGCCGTTCTGCCAATTGGTCATAATATAACTGCTCATAGTCATTATGCATCACTTGATGAATAACGGGTAAATCGGGCGATTTGGTCTGAAGGATAACCAGTCCTTGCTTATTTTTACGCCCGGCACGTCCTGCTACTTGGGCCATCAGTTGGAAAGCACGCTCATAGCTCCGGAAATCCGGGAAGTTCAACATCGTATCCGCATTCAGAATCCCCACCACACTGACATGATCAAAGTCCAATCCTTTGGACACCATCTGCGTACCAATCAGGATATCGGTCTTGCCCTGTTCAAAATCCGCGATAATTTTCTCGTATGCGGTACGGGTACGGGTGGTATCCAAATCCATCCGGGCGACTTTCGCCTCGGGAAATATCAGTTTTATATCATCTTCTATACGCTCTGTACCGAAACCGCGATGCATCAATTCCACTCCGCCGCACGCCGGGCAGGAACGGGGAACTTGATAGGTATATCCACAGTAATGGCAAGTCAGCTGGTTCAGCCCCTTATGATACGTCAGACTCACATCACAGTTCTTGCATTTAGGAACCCAGCCGCAGGTATGACATTCTATCATCGGAGCGAAACCGCGACGGTTCTGAAACAGGATAACCTGCTCCTTACACTCCAATGCCTCTTTTATCTGCTTGACCAGCGCCGGTGAGAAAGGGCCCTGCATCCGCTTCTGATGCGCCAGTTCCTTGATGTCAACCAGTTCTATATGAGGAAGCCGGATATCTTTATATCTTTCTTTCAATTCTACCAAGCCATACTTTCCCGAGGTAGCATTAAAGTAAGTTTCCACACCAGGAGTAGCCGTCCCCAGCAGCACTTTCGCCTTGAACATAGAGGCCAGCATGATGGCTGAGCTACGGGCATGGTAACGTGGGGCAGGGTCTTGCTGTTTATACGTATTCTCGTGTTCCTCATCTATGATGACCAGCCCCAAGTTACGAAAAGGCAGAAAAATAGAGGAACGAACTCCGAGAATCACATCATAGCTCTTCTCTCCCAACTGTTTCTGCCATATCTCCACCCGCTCAGCGTCCGGAAACTTGGAATGATAAATACCCAGCCGATGTCCGAACACTCTTTTCAAACGCTCAGTTATCTGAGTGGTCAGTGCAATTTCCGGAAGCAAATATAAGACCTGCTTTCCTGTTTTCAGCACCTCCTGAATGAGGTGGATATAAATTTCCGTCTTGCCACTGGATGTAACGCCATGCAGAAGACACACATTTTTCTCTCTGAAGCATTGAAGAATGTTGCCATAAGCCTGTTGCTGCGCAATATTCAGCGGATTAATATCACCGGTATCCGAAATTCCTTTATCCAAACGTCCTATCTCCTGATGATAGACCTCAAAGACTTTCTTTTCGACCAATCCGTTAAAAACGGCCGCAGACCCTCCAGACTTTTCAAGCAGCTCTTTCTTTGTTACTTCCTTTAAAGCATACCCTCTGGCTACCCAACCGGACAATTCCACATACTTCATTAATATCATCAATTGTTTAGGAGCACGTGACAATTCATTGAACAGCCGTTGTAAGTAAGCCTCATCCGCTTCTCCGTTCACCAACCTCACCCTTGCCTCTGTACGCGGTTTGTAATTACGTTTCAGTTCCTCCTTGACAAAGATGGCCTCTTTGTCCAACAAAGACTTGATGACAGTCAACACATTTTTCAGTCCGCTGTTTTTTTCCAACTGGGTTACACACTGTTCTGTATCCCGGCTCAACAAATCCAGAATTTTCTGCTCTTTCTCCGGTAAGGGTGCAGTGGCTTCAAAATCGGGATTATATTCCACCAACGTTTCGCTTTCCAGTTTCATACCCGAAGGGATAGCCGCCTTGTACACATCTCCTAATGTACAAAGATAATATTCCGCCAGCCATTGCCAGAACTCATATTGTTTCGGTAACAGTACCGGAGATGAATCCAGCACTTCAGCTATATCCTTCGTTTCATACCCCTCCGGGGCCGCATAATGTACATTTGTCACTATTGCCGTATAGAACTTTTTCTTTCCAAACGGAACAACCACCCGACAACCAATCTGTACCATCTCTTCCATCTCCTGAGGAAGGGAATAAGTGTATTGGTTGGCAATAGGTAATGGAACTATGACATCTACGAATTTTTTCATGGTGCAAAATTACAAAAAAGGAGGCATTCAGTGAAGAATGCCTCCTTTTTATCTTTTATTAAATAAGGTTGTCTAGAACAAGTATGCCAAAGAAACTTGCCAAGTGTTGTTCTTTATATTAACAGAATGGTGTCCATCACCCGATCCACCCTCTGTATAATATTCATAAGTACCAGTCTTGCTCAGAGCAAAATTATAATTAACCCCTAACTGTAAATGACGTATCAATTTAAGACCTGCTCCTACATTGAAACTGGTTGTAGATTTTTTCAATGACAATTCACGCGTCCATGTTTTATTGCCAATATTAAAATCAAACTGGGGACCTGCAGCAATATAAGCACCCAACATGCTACCAAGGCCAAAGGACCATTTCAAATTCACAGGAACTGCAAATGTCTTTAACTTCATTGTTTTCTCTCCATCGACCCCTAAGTCTGTCTGAGAATATAAAGCGGCAACATCTGCCCCTATCCCGATAATAGGCAGGGTGAATTCAGCCATCGGACCCACAAAAAAACCAGTCTTATTATCCCCTTTAAAAGCATCCTTTGAAAAACTCAATTTTGAAATATTCAAACCACCTTTTACTCCAAAGTGCAACTGAGCCTGAGCAGGAGCAGCCATCATCAAACATACAGCTACCATTAATACACTAATAATCTTTTTCATGTTTGTCTATTTTTAGTTTACGCCACAAAGATAAACACTTTTTCCATGTATAATGTTCAATCTCCCAGGAAAGTTACATTACGCTTTCCAATCCCCCCTTCCAAGAAGAAATATCAAACAAAAAACGGACAGAATTTTTTATTCTGTCCGCCATGTTCTCTTTCTAATATTCTTCCTCATTAAAGAAATTTGCCAACATTGATTATCAATATATTATGTAATAATCAATGAAATTTGCGCAAACAAACCACGCCGTCTGAAACGGTCTGAGGCGATTGGAGGAAGGGTGGACAAACAAATGTTCGAATACCTTATAACTCTACTGCATTTATTGTTTAGGTTGTCCCTGATACAATTTTATCTGTACGGAATCTACTTTGTCTGCGCTGAAGAATGATGAATTGTTAAAAGTCTTAGATTGAATCTCTACAGGTTTGTAGTTGTTGTTAAACAAATGAATCTCTCTATATATTGAATCTTGCTTATTGGATATATTATTCAATGGAGTATACAAGTCATCTTTTTTTTCAATCGAAACTTTATTGATCAGGAAAATTGTTATTCCGATAATCGCTAAAACAATAATACATTCCCAAAAATGTTTTTCAGTTCTTTCCCAAATGGAACGACAAAAAGCGCATTTATAGCCTTTTCCTTTATAATAGTAGTAGCTCTGTTTTATTCGCCTGTATTGAACCTTCCAAATAGGATAATTATTAGACTGATTTATATGGTGTACATAGTCATTGAGAAATTCGTCTATCTCATATTTCATCTGCAATAATCTAGACTTATGCTCTGTCGAGGGAATATAACGAGATGCAGAGTATTGATTATTAAAATCTTCCCAATTTGTTATTTCTCCATAATATTGATCAAGAATATCCATAAACTCTGCAATTTGAAGGTCTAATGATTTTCGTACACCTTGGTCTGTCCCTTTAACATCAATAGCCAAATGGTCATACCAACTCACTACTTTCCGGAATGAACCCTTTCCAAAAGCTACTTTATGAAAAAAGTCACCTACGCGGCCTTTAATTCCTTTTACTTGCTCGATATAATAGTCTTTAAGAACCCTTGTCCTCGTATCCCTTATTGAACAAATATGAGTAACAAAGAAGCCAAATATTATAGATACGGCAATCCCAACAAAAGTAAGAATATCTGCAATTGTCATAATATCGGCATTATATCTAATTTCCCATCACCATTAATATGATAAATGTTTCCACTTATTCCCGAAGAATGTACTACAGTATCATTCTTTTTTCTTCTTTCTTCCCATTGAGGATAGGTTTCTTCTTTTACTTGAGCCACTCTTCTTTTGTACATATGTGTATCGAAATCGAGATATTTTTCTACGATTTCCAAAGTAAAATCAAATACCAGCTCGCCTATAGCTTCATCAAGAAAAGAAGACGGGTAACCTGATACTCCATCTAATTCTAATACTAGCTGTTTATTCTCCTTATAAGCCTGTGAAAATGCTTCATTTAATGTCTGTAGATAAAATGCCTCACCAGAATTTGACTCTCCTATTTTATCTTGTCTAATGTACCGTGGACCCGGATTCTCTGTGAAATCCAAAACCTTAATTCTAATCTGTTCCATTATAGTGAATTTATCCATTTGTTATAATTATTTAATGAGACTGTCCATGAGAAAAGAACTCCATTAAAGCCCCGACCTAAAGAAGTTGACTGTTTTGTTTCAAAATCTAATAACACTTTATTTGTTAAGACCTGTAGGTCTGATATAAAGCCCTCTTCAAATGATTCGTATATTATTGGCAATCCTTTATGTCTATTTATTTCGCCTGTTATTGATTGATATAGCTTTTTGAAAACATCTCTTAATACATCTGCTTCACTCTTAAGAAACATATCCTTAATTTTTTGAGACGTTTTCTTCCGTAAAGTTGCGAGAATCCCAAGGCCTGTATCTGTTAAAATGAAGTGTATTTTATCTCCTTCTATAGAAATGGAAACTAACCAATTTTTTTCTCTCATATGTTCATTCGCATGCTCAACAGAATTTGCACTAATCTCACACATATTATCGTAGACCGGAGGATATATAGTTGGCGTACCTACAAGATGGGTCATTGACTCGCGAACGGATTTTCCTATTCTATTACTATCTACACAGTTCTTCCCAACCATATAAATCTGGTTTCCCTTTTGACGGTCTTCTGGCTTCTTTATATTAGTCTTAACAATATCCAAGAAACCAGAGTCTATAATATATTGACGGCATTGAATATCACTTGGATATGTTCCCCAATATCTTATATTTCTACATGACAACTTATTAAGCATAGACAACATTAAAGAAATGGCATACATGTCAATAGCAACAACATTATCTAAATTAACTTTCAGAAAATTAACTTTTTGTCTTTTGCAAACACTTTCAGTCTCTTGTAGAAACTTAATTAATTCATCAATATTACTAATATTAAATCTCGATGGAGCAATAGCTTCATATGTTTTCAAACCTTGAGGACCTTGACGCGGTTTTTGTATATTTTCGGTCATTCTTCTTAGTTGCCGATATACTCTTCTTTTATGAAGCGTTTTCTTAATCCTTTTTTGACGTCGTATTTTCCGCATATCAGACTTCTGTTTGAGACGAATGTGGATTATCTGATGTCTTTTCATATTGATATTCTTTGATTGATGCAAATGTACGCAAAACAAATCGATTTATCGAATATAATTCGCTATATTTGCACTATAAAATCGCATCAAAGAATGAAATTGAATAGAATAAAGGCTGTATTATCTGAAAAAGGTATCTCTCAGACATGGTTGGCTAAGAAACTCGACAAGAGTTTCAGTATGGTAAATGCCTATGCCTGTAATAGGATTCAACCAAATTTAGAAACCTTGCAACAGATAGCAGAGATATTGCAGGTCGATTTGAAGGATTTGATAACCGACAAAAAGGATAGGTGACATGAAGCAGTTTTCAGAAGCCACACGGGTGCAGATGCCTGCAATGGTTCATCTCACCCGAATAGGATATACTTACTTCGGCAAGTTGAGTGAAGATAAGAATGGCACGGTCTATGACGGTGACACGAATATTCTTTTGCAGGTATTTGAACGGCAGTTTAAGAATCTGAATCCCGGACATGAGGGAGAGTTTCTTCAAGTTTTGAAAGATATTCGTAAGGAACTGAACGATGATGACCTCGGTCGAGGATTTTACAACCGTCTCAAAGCTGTTTCGCATGTAAAGCTGATAGACTTTGATAACATTGGGAATAATACGTTCCATTTCACAGCCGAATTTACCTGTAAGAACGGACAGGACGAATTTCGTCCTGACCTTACTTTGTTCGTAAACGGGTTGCCACTTTGTTTTGTAGAAGTGAAGAAGCCCAACAATCATGGTGGTATGTTGGCCGAGAGCGCACGAATGAACAAAGAACGTTTTCCCAATAAAAAATTCCGCCGTTTCATCAACATTACGCAGTTGATGATATTCAGCAATAATATGGAATATGATGCGTTGGGCGGTATCGTACCCATACAAGGGGCTTTCTATTGTACTGGAGCACGTTCATACGCACCATTCAATTGCTTCCGTGAAGAAAATTTAAGCGGTCTGAAAATCGCACCGTTCCATCGTGACTATCCGTATAAGGAGATTGACAAGATGGTGGAAAAACAGATATTGTCTGATTACAATTGCCAAGTCATTCATACAAGCCCTGAGTACCAGACAAATCTTGGTTTCAACACCCCTACAAACAGAATCCTAACATCCATGTGTTCGCCTGAACGGTTGTTGTATATCATTAGATATGGTATTGCCTATGTCCGTATGGAGCGTGAGGTGGATGGAAAGATAGAATCTACCGACCAAAAGCATATCATGCGTTACCAACAATTGTTTGCATCGTTAGCTATTCGCCAAAAACTGGCAGAGGGGGTGAAATCTGGCGTAGTCTGGCATACGCAAGGTAGTGGTAAAACCGCCTTGTCATACTATCTGACTTATATTCTTAACGATTTCTATTCCAAACAAAATAAGGTTGCCAAATTCTATTTTATAGTAGACCGCCTTGACCTTTTGGAACAAGCCACACAAGAGTTTGAAGCTCGTGGGTTGGTAGTATCTACCGCCAATACAAGAGCCGAACTTATGGAGCAGTTCCGCAGTAATCAAGCGCAACAAGGTGTAAGCGGACAAGCTGAAATCACGGTTGTAAACATACAACGCTTTGCAGAGGATAAGGAAAAAGTACGCATCAGTGATTATGCAACCAATCTTCAACGCATTTTCATTCTTGACGAGGCGCACCGTGGATATAAGCCCGGTGGCTGCTTTCTTGCCAACCTCTTTGATGCCGATACCGATGCTGTTAAAATCGCACTTACGGGTACACCGCTGTTAAAGGAGGAACGCGCCAGTTGCAAGGTGTTTGGTAACTATCTGCACACCTATTACTACGATAAATCTATTGCCGATGGCTACACGCTGAAAATCATACGTGAGGATATAGAAACTTCCTACAAAGAGCGTTTGTCTGATGTGTACGACAAACTGGAAACCCTTGTACAAAAGAAAGACATTCGTAAGTCGGAAATCATAGAGCATCCAAGTTATGTAAGCGAGTTAGCCCGTTACATTATGACAGACTTAAAAGAGTTTCGCAAGATACAAGGAGATGATACTTTAGGCGGTATGGTCATTTGTGAAACCAGCGAACAGGCAAGGCGGCTTTATGATGTATTCCAAGAAGAATGGCAGAAGTATCAGCCGAAGCCCATCAAGATAAAACTTTCCGATGGTTCGTATGTAGTGGGTGAACCGGAAGTGGATTACAAATCAAAATACAGACCGCTGAAAGCCGGAATCATTCTTCACGATACGGATGACAAAGAAACTCGTAAGCAGATAGTCAAAGACTTCAAGAAAAATATGACAGTGGATATTCTCATTGTCTTTAATATGCTTTTGACTGGTTTTGATGCGCCACGCTTGAAACGCCTGTATTTCGGGCGCAAACTGAAAGACCACAATCTGCTTCAAGCCATAACACGTGTAAACCGTCCTTATCCGGGTATGCGTTACGGTTTTGTTATTGACTTTGCCGACATCAAGCGCAACTTCAAGGAAACCAACGAAGCATATTTGCAAGAGCTGAACCGCTTTAATGATGTGGACGAGACTGGCGAATCCGCTGCTACCGACACCTTTACCCAAGTTATTGAGGACAAGGAAGAGATATTGAATCAGATGAAGAAAGTTCGGCAAACGCTCTTCAATTACACATACGACAATGCGGAAGAGTTTTCTTCTGAAATCTCCACCGAAGAGGATAAGGCTGTATTGCTCGACCTCAAACAGGCATTGGAGTCAGCCAAAAACATGGCGAATATCGTGCGTACATTCGGGGATGACGAAATGAAAGAGCAATTTGCCAAACTCGAAATCACCAAGTTGCCACAACTGCTCTCTGAGGTGCAAAGACGGATAAGTATCATCAATCAGAAAGAGGCTTTCAATACAAACGAGGAAACGAAAACCCTAATTAATGAGGCAATGATGGATATAGAGTTCACTTTCTCCAAAATAGGACAAGAGGAAATGCGCCTTATATCCGGTGGTGTGGAATTGAAAGAAAAATGGCAGCGTACCATTTCTTCGTTTACCCAAAACTTCGACCAAGACGACCCGGAGTTCATTTCGTTGCGTGAAGCCTTTATGGAACGCTTCAAGGAACACGGTTTTGTGATTGACACGATAGCTAAGTTCAACGAGGAAACACAGGCTTTGGATGAAATCATCGGTCGTTTGCAAGACCTACAAAAGCGCAACAATGTCTTGTTGAAAAAGTACAAGGGCGATGAAAAATTTGCCCGTGTACACAAGCGCATACGTGAAGTGAACAAGCAAAGGGAAGATCAAGGACAGAAACCTATGTTCTCTTTTTTTGACGAAGAGATTGCAGCCATCCTCAATATTATAAAAGAAGATGTTGATGCCAAAGTGTATGATCGTAACGACATTCTGAAAAAGGATGCTTATTTCGGGCGCACGGTGATGGCTCTCATTAATGGATGTCTGTTTCATTTTCCGCAAATCAAGCCGGAAATGGACGATTACAAGTTCATCCAAACACGCATTTCACAACAATATATCAACCAATATAACGCCACTTATGGCATTGCATAAAGATTATGTCAGATATTAAAGAAAAAACATTAAGACTCATCGACGGGCTTAAAGCCACCTGCCAATCATACGGTATGGGAAACGATGGTAACGAATATAAGATTATCACTCAGGTGTTTCTCTATAAATTCCTGAATGACAAATTCGGTTATGAACTGAAAAATGCGAAAAGCGAGATTGCCAAGCAACTGACAGGAAACGTAAAATGGGAAACGGCATACGAAAATCTTTCTGCCGATGAGCGTATGCTTATTCAGAGTGCCATTTCGCCCGATGTCCCGATGCTCGAACCGTATCATTTGATTGCCAATCTTTGGAACCAGCAGGGAAAAGGTGATTTTGACACCATTTTCGATTCTACAATGACAGATATAGCGGAGCTGAATGCAGATATATTCTCCACGCAGACCACTGCCAACACGAAGATTCCATTGTTCGAGGCATTGACACCGTTTGTGACCGATTCGGCACAACGTGCGCCATTTGCCCGTGCTTTGGTGGATAAGCTCGTGAATTTCTCTTTTGAAGAAGCGTTTGCACAGAATTACGACTTTTTCTCCAGTATCTTTGAATATCTGATAAAAGACTATAATACAGCCGGCGGCGGTAAATATGCGGAATACTATACCCCCCACGCCATTGCCACGATTATGGCTCGTCTGTTGGTGGGTGATAATGCCGACCTGCATAGCATGGAGTGTTACGACCCATCGGCAGGAACAGGTACATTGCTTATGGCACTCAGTCATCAAATAGGTGAAGACCGTTGTACCATTTTCTCGCAAGATATATCCCAGCGAAGCAACAAAATGCTGAAATTGAACCTATTGCTCAACGGACTTGTATCTTCGCTTGACAATGCCATTCAAGGAGATACGCTTGTAAGCCCTTATCACAAGAGCGATGACGGACAACAGTTGCGCCAGTTTGATTTTGTGGTGAGCAATCCGCCTTTCAAGATGGACTTTTCAGATACCAGAGAGAAGATTGCTGCCATGCCAGCCCGTTTTTGGGCAGGAGTCCCCAATGTGCCTGCCAAAAAAAAAGAATCAATGGCAATATACACCTGTTTCATACAGCACGTTATCAATTCGCTGAAAAAGACAGGTAAAGGTGCGATTGTTATCCCTACTGGTTTTATTACAGCCAAAAGTGGCATTGAGAACAAAATTCTTCATAAAATTGTAGATGACAAAGTGGTATTTGGCTGTGTTTCTATGCCAAGCAACGTGTTTGCCAATACAGGTACCAATGTAAGTGTTCTTTTCTTTGATAAATCGGCATCTTCGGATAAGGTTATCCTGATTGACGCAAGCAAATTAGGAGAGGAGTACAAAGATGCCAACGGACTTAAGAAAGTACGTCTAAACGATGACGAGATAGAACGTATTGTTACGACATTCTTGAACAAAGAGGCTGTTGATGATTTCTCTGTCGCTGTAACCTACGATGAAATTAAGGAAAAGGGATATTCTCTTTCTGCTGGTCAATACTTTGATATTAAGATTGACTATGTGGATATTACAGAAGAGGAGTTTAACCAGCGAATGAATGACTACAAACAGACTTTAACTCAACAATTTGAAGAAAGTCATCGTCTGGAGACTGAGATAATGAAACAACTGAATAGTCTGAAGTTTAACAACTAAAATATATAAATCGCATAATATGGGACAGTTATATAATATATATTGTGATGAAAGTTGTCATTTGGAGCACGATAACGAAAGTGCAATGACAATTGGTGGTGTGTGGTGCCCTCAAAATAAAAAAGACGAGATTTTCCATCGCATACGTGAAATAAAAGAGGAGCATGGTCTAAGTAAGAACTTCGAAATAAAATGGAATAAGGTATCACCGGGACAATTAGATTTCTATATGGATATTATCAATTATTTCTTTGATAATAGCGACCTTCATTTCCGCGTGTTGGTTATCCCTGATAAGCAGAATTTAAAACACGAATTGTTCAATCAAACACACGATGACTTTTACTACAAGATGTATTTCAATATGCTCAAAACACTTTTTGAGCCAGATTGTGAATATAACATATATATAGATATAAAAGATACACGAGGACAGCGTAAGGTAGAAAAACTTCATGAAGTTTTATGTAACAATCATTATGATTTTGACCGCAACCTAATAAAAAAAGTACAGCAGGTAAGGTCAGAAGAAGTAGAATTAGTTGCATTGGCTGATTTGCTAATAGGAGCTTTATCATATATTCATAGAGGGAAAAACTCCAGTGAAGCAAAGCTAAAATTGATTGATCGAATTAAATCAAGAAGTGGCTATAATTTGATGGCCAGCACCCTCTATCGTGAGAATAAATTTAACATATTTGTTTGGAAAAGTGGATATGGGAAATAATGAATATTTTTATCTGCCTGACCTTATCGAATTGAGTGAGTTCGGTGGAGACTTTCATAAATATCTTGAAGCCGTATATGAGTGCTTCAAGCAGGACTTTATCGCCAAACGTCCTGTGTTTAGAGGAATTAGATTGGGATTGAAGAAATATCCATTGTCGCAAGATAAAGAGGCTACTTTTTGGCATATGACTTCAGAGGGTGAAGATGAAGCGACTAGAGAACCCGATTTGAGACGTATGGAGAGAATCAAATGGCCCGCTCCAATGATAAACCAATCTGAACACCCTTATTTGAAGGTGTGGGAGAATACTCGCGGCAACAAAACAAATGTTCTCATCTTTCACGAAGATGAGGGCTACTTAGTAGTATTACGAAAAGCAAAAGACTATATTTTGCCTTGGACTGCCTACTTGGTAACTTATAAATCTCGAAAGGAAAAATTGTTGAGAGAATATGAAATGTATATAAAAAGCAAGGAGCGATAAAAATATCGCCCCCGTTTCTCCTTCAACACATGGTTGCTGAGATGGTGCAAAGATAATGCTTTTTATATGCATTTCCAAGATTTTCCCGCACTTTTAACGATTTTATGGCTAAATTGTTTCAAAAAACGTGCAAAATGACCAATATAGATAAGCAGACAGAGGATAATTTTCAGGAAAGAATTATAGAAATGGCAAAGGCTTTATCAGACCTTCAAGACCGGGCTGTGATTGAATACACTCCGTTAGTTGATGATATATGCAGTAGAAAAGCAACAAAGGACGAGGTGGATCACTTGCTTACTTGGATGTTTGACTTCGTAGAAAATGAACGTATGCTTCTACTTTTCAAGAAAGTATGTCGTGCATATTTTTATACATATCCGGAAACTATTGCTTTCTATATCATGGAGTACCGTAAAGAGTATGACAGGGAGAGCCTAAAGGGTACAAAATACGAATACTTGTTAGAGGAGGATAAAAAACTATATGAAGAATAGTAAAGACAAGAAGGTATGATAGATTACGATAAATTAAATGAGCACATGCTAGAGATAGCCAAGAATACTGATGGAGGAATAAAGCTATCTGCATTTATGATTGACCAACTATTAGGTGGCTGTCAAAAGATTTCCGAGAAATCATTGCATGAGGGAATTGAGTTTGCTATTGCAAAACAAAAAAGAGAAATTGAAAGTATGCCATATGCTAGCAAAGAGCAGAAGGATTCTGAAAAGAGTAGAAGAGAATTGATACTCAAATTATGCGAGGAACAAATGAAAACTTTTCTAAAGAGCCCAAATAGGTTGCTATAATGAATGATATCTCGCCACGTTATTTAATGAGTATAGTTCAAAATATCAATGACCGTTTATTTGAATTATACAAAGGGTATGACGATGTGACCAATTATCTAGAAAAATGGCATATCGTGTACGATTGTTATGGAGATAACGAGAACTTCTATTTCTACTATAAAGATGAAGAGAGAAAGAAACTTGATGTAAAGAAAACGCTCCATAATATTGATGGTGAAACTCTTCTGAAAATAGCAATAGATTTGGGAGTAGAAACACCAGACTACATTCCATGTATTCCTGTTTTCAAAAATGAGCTAAAATCTAGTTACGAAACGGCTAGTCAAACCTTTGAAAAAGCCTTCAAAAATGTAGAAGAAGATCCAAGCTTAGCTATTGGATTAGCGAATTCTGCATTAGAAAGCATTATAAAAGAAATTCTCAAAGATGATAGAATTAATGTTGTGTGGGATGAAAAGAACACGCTTTACAGTTTGATTAAGAGTATTACTAAGGCGTTTAAATTAACTACAGAAGTAGGAATGCCAGATGAAATTAAAACAATCTCTACGTCTTTAGTTGGTGCTTGCAAAGCTATCGAGGATTTAAGAAGTGGAAAAACTATCTTTCATGGCAAGATGGATACTAATTATCTTATTTCAGAACCATTATATGCTTACCTCGTAGTTAATGCTGTATCTACCGTCGGTCTATTTTTACTTAACTTTTACAAGAAAAAGTATCCACCGATTATTCAACCGACCATAGATGTAGATGATTTACCTTTTTAAGAACGAAATATGAAGAAATATAAATTAGGAGAAATAGCAGACTTTAACGTAAAAGCAATCAGTAAATCTGACTCATTACAAGAAATAATTTACCTAGATACTAGTAGTATTACAGAAAATGTAATATCTGATACTATTATTATCAACATAGAAGATGCTCCAAGCCGTGCTCAGCGTAGAGTGAAAAACAATACAATTATATACTCAACCGTTCGTCCCCGATTAAAGCATTATGGTATATTAAATAATCCACAAACTAATTTTATTGTATCAACAGGTTTTGTTACCATAGATCTTAAAGAGCAATACAAACAAATTATAGATCCTAGATATCTGTATTTATTATTAACACAATCAACCATAACAGAATATATCGGAAATATTGCAGATACAGCTGTTTCTGCATATCCTTCTATCAATCCAGCTGATATCTCATCATTATCTTTCAATTTTCCGAGTTTTGATTTGCAGAAATCTGTTGCAGATATCTGGGAGAATTATGATAAGAAGATTGTCCTTAATCGTCAGATAAATCAGAATTTAGAGGCGATGGCAAAACAACTCTATGACTATTGGTTCGTGCAGTTTGATTTCCCGAATGAGGAGGGGAAGCCGTATAAGTCAAGCGGTGGAGAAATGGTTTGGAATGATAAGCTGAAACGCAACATTCCTGTTGGCTGGCATTGTGGGAACCTCTCTGAAATTGCTGTTTTTACAAATGGGTTGGCTTGTCAGAAATTCAGACCAAAGGCTGATGAAGTGCCATTGCCTGTTATCAAGATACGAGAAATGCACGATGGTATTTCTATTGACACTGAAGAGGTAACGTCAAATATACCAGAATCAGTAAAGGTATATAATGGTGATGTGCTATTTTCATGGTCGGCATCACTGGAAGTTATGCTCTGGGCTTATGGGCTTGGAGGACTTAATCAGCATATCTTTAAGGTTACATCTGCAAATGATTTCCCGAAGTCATTCTACTATTTTCAACTTTTGGATTATGTCGATGTATTCAAGAAAATGGCAGAAGCAAGGAAAACAACGATGGGACATATTACGCAAGACCATTTACAACAAAGCACAATCGCCATACCTGATAATAAAGATATTGCGGATAAATTTGAGAAACTTATATCACCAATCTTTAAGCAGGTAGTGAAGTTGCAAGAGGAAATCTCAAATCTTATCAAGCAGCGTGACGAACTTTTACCACTTTTAATGAATGGACAAATAACAATAGAATAAAAATGTCTCGCATACTCTACAAATATTTAGATATAGTTGGCGCAAAGTGCATGATTGGAAATCAAGACCTTCAATTCACTAATGCGTCTCAACTGAATGACCCTTTCGATTGTCATCCAAAATTAATTGACTACTCAAATGTGCCGGACACTGAACTTCAAGGATGGATACCAAAGGATTGGTGGATAGAGAAAGAAGAAAATGACGCCCTCAATTTGCGCAATGATACATGGTTATGCAGCTTGTCGAAAGTTAATAATTCATTACTAATGTGGAGTCATTATTGTTATAACCATAAAGGTATTTGTATAGGACTTGACATAGACAAAGTGATGGAATCTGTTCCGCCAATGTTTGGTACAATATATCTTGAACCGCTTGTTCTTGATGTTCAATATCAGGATATAATAGAGCGTCCTAACGCGTATCATACCACAAAAGATTTATTCAGTTATCAATGGCGGACAAAAGCAAAGGAATGGGAATATGAGCAGGAGGTTAGATTAGTCATACCAAAACCAAGTCCAATATATGCAGCATTTACTCCTCAACAAGCAAAGCTGACAAAGGAAATATGGGATTGGCGTGAGATACGCCACTATATACCACTGAAAGGCGAATGCTTTGAGTCTATCTATTTTGGTGTCAATATAGAACAAACAGAGAAAGAAAAAATAATCCAATATGTTCGCAAGGAACTAAATCCGCAAATTAGGTTGTACCAAATGGAAGTAAATGAAAATGCTTTTAGATTACGACCTGTAATTATATGAACGGTCAGGTATCGGTAAATTCTGATTTATCTGACGATTGATAATGATTTTCTTGTCAAGTGTTTGAAGAATTTGGGCAATTTTTGTTTGTTTTTCAATATTTGGCAAGAAAATTTTTAGTCCGTAATAGTTGTCAAATGTCATACTCGGAACTCCGGTTCCCGAATCTAAATTGCTCAAATCCAATAGAGACAAATATCGATACAAATAATACGGATTTGCTAAGTTTGTATTCACTTCAGTGTAATATAGTGTATCTACAGTCCAAAATGGCACATCGCAATATTGGATATTATCCAATGTTCCCTTACGAGGTAACAAGACACTTGGCTTATCGTAAAGAAATTTGTCAACATAGCGCATAATGCCCCCACTTCCAAGAACAGGGTATTTCCCGTTTGAAAGCATCTTGTGGCCTTTGCCATTTTTTATTTTTACTAAATCTGAAAGCCTGTAAGATTGCATATCCTTTTCCATTTGAGGGGCAAAGTTACGCATTTTTAGGCAGATTTTTGTGATTCAGTTATCCCAAATACTTCTTATGAGCCAACTTTACATTGTTTTGATTCACAATGGCATAATGCAGTGTGGTGTCAATGCGTACATGGCCAAGCAGACGTTGAACCTGTTCGATGGGCATACCTTTGTCAATGGCCATTGTAGCAAGGGTTCGCCGAAACTTGTGAGGATGAACTTTTGGCATAGAAAGGGATTGACCTAATTTTCTGATTCTGACTTCCACGCCGCTGATAGTCAGTCGTGAATGTGGCGAATTGAGGGAAACAAATAAAGCTGGATTGTTGTCTGTTCGCTCATTAAGGTATTGTTGCAAATGTAGTTTTGTACGGGCGTTGAAGTAAACTACACGCTCCTTGTTGCCTTTTCCGAATACCACACATTGACGCTCATGGAAATCTATATCCTCACGATTCAGTTTGACCAACTCACCCACACGAATGCCTGTAGATGCCAGAATATCTATAATGGCAAGGTCTCTTTTGTTCGTACAACAGTCACGAAGCTGCTCTAATTGCTCGTCCGAGAGTACCTCCTTTACCAGAGAATCAGTCTTTACCTTATGGATTCGTCTAACAGGGCTTTTTGCGATATAGTCTTCATCTTCCAACCATGCAAAGAAGCTGGAGAAGATGCGCCTCATATTGTCAATGGTTACTTTGCTTGATTGATGTTCTTCTTGATAATCGGATAGATAGGAGCGAATGTCTGTTGTACTGATGTGGCAAATAGCCAAAGAGAGCGTAACCAATAACCGCTCAATGGTATTGCGGTAGTAAGCCAGAGTTTTGTCTGAACATCCCTCTATCTTTTTGGCTGATATAAAGGAGCTAAGAAGATGCTCATTCTCTTGCGTTTGCTGTGTGGCGCAATCGCTTTTTTCTATGATTTCTACATTATGCAGTTCTGATGCAAGCACGGCTTTAAGTCGTGCCATTTGTCGGCAATCCAAGTCACGCTGCATTTCCGCAACTATCGCCTGAATGATGTTCTCTTTCATAATTCTGATATTTTTGTCCTTATATATAATATAAGAGGCTGCTAAATCAGAATTTACCGACACTTGATCGTTCATCAGAAGTGGTAAAAGTTCGTTGCGCTGCTTAATCAACTCTTCACATTCTACTTTTATTTGCTTCATTTTGTAAAATATCGGAGCTATAGTTTTATCGAATCTTTTGAGTAAATCTTTATTGGGCTTTATCATTGTTAAGTTATAAAGAGTTGAAGCTGTCATGCTTGGCACACCTGTTCCAGAATCCCATCTTGTAAAATCAGTGTCTTTGATGGCAAAGAAAATATATTTAGCACAATGCGGAATTTTCATTTCAGAATAAAACATTGTATCAACAGTCCAAAAGGCTTCATCAATATACATGATGTTGTTTAATGTCCCCTTTCTTGGCATTAAAACCGACTCTCCTCTATATAAGCTTTCTTTTACTCTACGCATTTCTCCACCACTACCATAAACAGGATATAAACCTTCTGCTAAATGCTTGTGGTCACGTCCATTTTTGATAGTTAGGAAATACTCTAATGTACAATTATCCCATCCTTCGGGAATTTCTCGCTTCAACTTCTCATTCCAAACCATCTTGCCTCCACTAGATTTATACGGTTTCCCCTCCTCATTCGGGAAGTCAAATTGCACAAACCAATAATCGTAAAGTTGCTTTGCCATCGCCTCTAAATTCTGATTTAGCGAAATGTATAAGTGAAATTGGGATAGTCGCAATAATTCGCAACTATCCCAACTCTTTATTGAAATATTGGAGATTAGTGATAATATACAAATGCAGAATCACCTTCTCCTATAACTTTTCTTCTCATTCAGCTTCTTTACCGCTCCTATCGCAAACATCAAACACCTTCTCCGATACGCCTCTTCCTCCTCATCAGGTCTTCGGCCATCCCAAGGAAGATCAGAGGTCGAGCCTCCACTACAGGAAGAAATTGATACAGGCTGGCCACCGATGAGTGCATCGGCGACGGCAAAAATCAGATTGCGAACCGATGGTATAGCCAACTGATCAAACAGCATATTCAATTCAGATTCCAAACTTTCGTTTGTGTCAGAAAGGGATTTGTTATCCCGTCTCAGCTGATAAAGCTCCCCATAATCTGCCAGTACATTACGCTGTGCTGCTTCAACCTGCCGTGCCGCATCATTTCTGTACAGGGATTCTATTTTGCGGACAATATCAGTAAACTGTTTAGCTATATACTGGTTCTGACGCTCAACCCATTTATCGCTACCGAACAAAGGTACTTTCTCGGTAATCTGTGGTGGCGTGAAATCAACCTTGTGGTTACGAAACGGCTGGACAACCGAACGGGCTTTTGTCGCATCTGCGGTCAGCCGTTCCAGTTCCTGCTCCTTTACGTGGAGTTTGTCGGTCTTGTCTTCAAGTTTGGTCTGATACTCTGCAATGAGCTCCTGTATATCCGCTTTCTGCGCTTCATACCTGTCGAGCGTAATCTTACCTGAAGCCAGTTCCTTGTCCGCCTCTTCAAGTTGCAGCCTATAACTGAAAATTCTTGATTCCAGATTCCGCATCATGGATTGAAGTCCCTTGACGGCTTTCTCCGCCTGTTTCGCCTCCTTGGTCAGCTTGCGGATATAGTCGCGTTTGTTCAGATGCTGTACATTACGCCCGTCAATACTGTCCCCACGTTCAAGACCGTATTTGCTGCCAACCTCGTCATATAGGGAAGTGTGCATCTCTTTCAATATCCGGCCATATTCATAGCGGTCTTTCCCGAACTTTGCCGACCACATCACACTCTCCCGTCCGCTTTTTGGGCGGATACCGACCGGAACAATCAGAGCGTGAATATGCGGACTGCTCTCGTCAATATGCACCTGAAAACCGACAATGTTTTTCTGTCCGTATCTGTTGGAGCACCAGTCATAGACATCCTTCGCCCAATTCTCGATTTCCTCGCAACGGTGCAGGTGGCTGTTGTCCGCACCTTTCTCCAGATTGACGGACTGATTCCCGAAAGCCATTTCAAGCGTCCGGTCATGGTTTCCTCCGAAGACAAACTTAGCGCAACAGTTCGGTTGGATTTTGCTGTCCGCCTTGAACGGCTTCCAACCCAATTCGTCCAGCCGTTCTTGCAGACGGACTTCAAGCGATTTCTCCTGATAACCCAACGGATGTATCTTTCCGTCAGGACCGATCTCGAAATTCAATTTCATTCTGGTCCTGTCGTAGTGGTTGGTCGGATCCTGATTCTTTCTGTCAATCTTGTCATCGTTCCAACGTCTTTCATTTTCATTGGCCTCTGCCGTGCCGAATGATTTGCCGGCTTCGACGTGCATAGCTTGTTTTATATCTGTATTCATATAGGTATTCTTTTTATAAATGATTTATGTTTGAGCTTGCTCACTCCGAACCGGATTCTGCCGGATGCCGGAGGAACTTTATTGCTGTCAGGCAAAAAGTCCTTATTGTGTTATGGACTTTCTTATAAATTCCCGAAGTAAGACTTCGGATTACTCCACCAATGCCAGATCCAGTCCGTCAATGAGCAACTGCAAAGCAGGGTTACGCTGTATCATCAGTTGAAGTATTTGACGTTTGGACGGTGAAAAGAGAAAGAAATCTGCAATGTCCAACCCTTGACTGCGTTGTTCTTCAGTAGCTGTACGTTCTAGAATGTCAGAGACAGTAACCTTTTTACAAATGCCAGATAATAAAGCGGACTTCGCGTTCCATTGTTCGGTTGCTCCTAAATCAGGGATGAGAGTAACCTCCCTGCCTTTGAGAACCTGCATAGCTTCACTGTTGAAACAACCGTTCTTTCCACCTGTTGCCAGCCATATATAATCGGGGATAAAATGACTCATTACAACAGCGGTCTTTTCACTTTCCACCAGCATTACCGGAGACGATGAATTTTTCAGAAGATGTTCTCCAAACAGACATTGCTTCAAATGAAAATCCTGCAACTTCAACTCGGAATGCGCCCAGCTGACAAAAGCCTTAGGCTCTTTAACCCGATGGCCTGTCTCAGCATTATAGCACATTACCTTGCCGGTTCTTACCTGTCCATTTATATCTGTCTGCCAGAAAACCGCCGCGCCTCCCCATTTTGAAGACGTCCCGATGCGATACATTCCAAACAATCTGGTTGTCTCATCTTCACCAAATACATGACAGAAATACTGATATAAAGGGTTGATTGAATAATGCGACAGACTCCTTAACACATAAGATAACGGAATATGCGAAGGGACAATACAAACTGGAGTTTTATTTATCAACTTATAAGAGGCATATTGGAGTGACTTGCCAGCATTCTCATTCATTTCAAACACATCAGGGTTATTCTTAAAGTATTCCTTAGGTGTATAGTGGTAGCCACAACTGTTCTCATGGTCACACTTTCCGACATTCCCGGGAAAGATAATGCTGCCCTGTTCATCAACATACCTGACAAAACATCGGCTTTTACCACACTCCGGACAAGTAGTCTTGCTTCCGAACCTATATTTCTGTAAATGGAATCTGTATTCACTCATGGTTCTCTGATTTTAGTGTGGTTGCACTATGCACTTTTGCACTTTGAGCAGATTGCACGGTATCTTGGCAAGAAGAAAGTGCAATAGTGCAAGGTGCATCAGTGTTTTCCGTCATAAGCTTGCGATAGGCTCCATGCTGAAGTTTTTCTATAACAGGGTGCTGAAGCCGACACAATTGGTCAAGCGCATAATAGACAGTACGTCTGGACATATCAACTTTTCTACCAGCAATAACAGCATCCCCGGAAGTAAACCTATCTTCCAATAAGGATAGCCAAGCTTCCTTTGTTTCACCGATACTGTTCATGACAATGGTTTCCCGAATTCTCTCGTATGTTTCCTCATAATAATCAATCATACGGATTGCAGCTTTCACAGAATCCAACTCCACGTATTGCATATCTCCTTCATCAGTAGCCCATTTCATCACCTGAAACAATAGGGTAAGACGCGCGACATGCCCGTTGAGTTTCATCTTGCGACTTTCAACATCGGCATCGTCCTCAATAGCATTTACAGCATCGATAATTCCATTATACCACTCGTAAAAACATTCTTCCGCATCGTCAGACATTGTAAGAATCCGGGGATTTAACGTTGCACCTTTATCATCAAGAACGCAAGGGATACTGAAGATTCTGTTGATTATTGTCCTCCATTGATTCATGATGTCAGGACGGACTGTATTCCGTTCTTCTCGTCTCCATCCCGATATCTTCCTGTTTTTGGGATAGACAAACAGAAAACGGTCAAGCAATCCGTTGGCAAGGAACTCTGCACGGAAGACTTCCTGCAGCATATTTGTCTGTACTGAACCGATGACATTTATACATGGATTCTTGATTAGAACAGGACGAGATTCTGATTTGCGGATAATCTTTAACGGCTGTCCGCTATAAGCTGTCAACAGGTCTTCAATGAGGTTGTTCTTGCTGTTGTACCTTTTGACGGAATTGAACAAAGCCAGAATTTCATCAACTACCAATGTTATCCCACGTTGATTATGCTGATGAATATTCATCATCGCCTCTGGAGTAGAGTCATAAATGACTGTCGTTACAAAATTCGGTTTCTTGAGCAACTGTTCTTCCCTGTCACTTCCGTGCTTGCCTGCCGACATGGATCTTTCATATTCGTCGCATTCCTCGTTATATTTCTCATGCAGCCGGTCATCATACTCATTAATAGGCTTATATATAAAACCGAGAGGAGGGGTTTTCCCAAGCCCAGGACGACCGACCAACATCATATAAAGGGATGGGCAAGTTTTCCACTCGCCCTTTATACGGATATGACAAGAGTTGCCTATTGCAGTAGCAACAGCAGAAAGAACAATAGACGCAGTATATTCCACATTGAAATTTTCGTATCTGGCAAGGTTCAGGATAATCTCCTGTATCTTGTCCGGGAAGGCATCCAACGGAAGACCTGTTTCCGGAATGCCTTCCACTTCAGAACGAAGCATGTTGGTCAAATGAATGGTGTCAAACATAGCCACCTCCTTCCTGCTTTGGAAGTTCATCGCCAATAGCGAAAGCTTCATAATGGAAACGACGCAGAAAGTGGTCCACGTCTTCCTGCGTGTACCAGTATTTATCACCTTCACGCGAGTAGCCGAGATAGCCGTTGTCTCGCAACTTTTTCAGATACTTTTCTTTGATGTTCAATTTCTCCATCAAAGACTTGTTGTCATAGAGACAGCACCCACCTGTCTTACTTGGAGGTGGTAATTGCAACTGTTTTTCTACTATGCCGAGAATCTTCTCAAGCAATTCCCTCTCACATAGATTTTTCTCTCCATCTAATTTCTTAGCCATAGTTTTTCGTATTATGGCTTAACCTTCCTGATGCACACTCGGACTGTAAGCCGGGTTTATGTTATGGCACGACTGTGCACATCGACCATAACGGCAGCGAAGGTAGAGAGTCATTAGCACTTAGGAAGTTAGGATGGATTAGGCTAATGAATTAGACCGAAGTTAGGATTGTATTAGATAATATTAGAATTGGGAATTAAAGCATTGATTATAAACAAAAAGAGTAGCTATCAAGCTACTCAAAAAACTTATCGATTTCCTTGGATTTTGCAGGAACGACAAGGTCTTTCCTATTCGACCGGGACTGCCCCAAATCAGGCATTTCAAACAAGTGGCTCAGTTCCGTATCAGGAAAGACCCCCAATCTGCCGAATTTCCAGAATGACTTCTCGTCCATATCAGAATATACAGGCTTGTCTCCACAATATATTCGCCCACACATATATGCCAGCAGAACTTTGGAATCATTCCACTTATAATGGGAACCTTTTTCGCTCATATAACCAGTCTCTATCGCTTTCGCAAAAACTTTAACAGCCAGTTTCGTATTCAACATTCCTGTCAAGACAACAGCCCCTTCGTCACATACTGACTGTTCCTCCGAAACAGAGGAATTGCCATTTTGCACCTTTATTTTTCCCTTATTTCCCTCTTTCAGCATTTCAGCGCAAAAGGCAAGAGCCGCACCTGAAATCAATGTTATGATAGTACCCCAAAACGTTGTAGAGCCAGTATTATCTCCATCAATCGGATTTATCACACCGACTCCGACAAGCAATAGCGTACCGGCAAACAAGGTAATTGCACTTGACCAAAGAATCAGCCTTGCATATCTTTTGAAAGCAAAGGACAATGCAAGAACGATAATACAAAGACCTATAACCAAGAATATTATTTGTAGCATAAATATTTCACATTACATAGAAACAAAAACTAATTATCTCAATACCATAAATTCTAAAAATCATATTATTTCAAGCGGAGTTAACTCGTCTTTCAGTCGAGCCACTTCAGCAGACAAGGTTTCCGGCAAGAAACGGGCATAGACTTTCTCTGTTACATCCGTACTACCATGACCAAGCAATCGACTTACTACAGACATTGACAATCCTTTATTCAGGGCAAAGACCGCAAACGAATGTCTGGCCGCATGCATTGAAAGACTGAAAGGTAGCCCAATCTGCTCTCCCACGACCGCCAGCGACTGATTGATACATTTAGTCGCATTATTACGAGCCTTATAAAGAGCCTCCGCATCATCCAAATCCAAAGTTTCTTTCACAAGGTCAAATACATACCGACATCCTGCACGTTTTTCCTGCCATTGTTGCAATATGCGCAATGCAGGTTCAGTCAGAGGAATCACATGACGTTTGTTTGTTTTTATCATAATCTTCCGCAACTTTTTCCGGGCAAAATCGATATGTTTCCATTGCAGGGTCATCACATCCACCACACGAAGTCCGCAAGCGTGGAACGCAAAGAAAAACATTTCTAAAAATTCCCTTCTACGTGGTTCCTGACAGGTTTTGTAATATTCTAAAAGAGCAGACATTTGCTCTTTAGTCAGGCTTTTCCCGTCAAACTCAGCCTCTTCCTCTGAAAGTGAAACTTTTGTAACGATACGCATATCCTGAATCCTTGCATTCACGGCTGGATCTATCATGCTCATTTCACTCGCGTATGCACACGCTTTCAATATCGGTGTCAAGGCATGATTAATTGTCGCATCGCTATTCTGTTTGATTTCTTTGCGCCAAACGATATAACTGTCCAATAGTTCTGGTGTCATATCACCTACATATATTGCGTCCGAACGGTATGTGCCTTGTTTGGTTGCCCGTAAAAAAGCCTGAAAAATGTTCATGCAACTCTTTCCGTTCTCGTATCGGCTTCTACCGATTCTGTTCCTTGAATAATCCGAAGAAAGACGTTCCAATGTGAACTCCACAAAATCTTTTCCCTGATCACGACGTGCAAGAGGCTTGTCTGCAAGAAAACCGGAAACGACATCCGCTGTAATTTGGTTCGGATGTTTTTCGTTATACTCGGCAAGCTGCGAATCTATACGTTCGACACGTGCAAGCAGAAGTTGGTTCAGTCGTTTGAACTCACCACCATAGCTTGCACGGATTTCACCCCGTCCCTGATTGCCGTTCTGATTCCAGTCTGCAACCTTGACAAAGACATTTGTAGTCTTACGGATTATCTGCCTGTTCCAAGTATATTCCAACTCGACAGGATAGGCTTTATCTTTATCAACTTCTTTTGGTGTACGAAGTCGATATTTGCCCAACGGATATAGTCTTTTCGGTCTTCCCATACGCTTTTTCCTCCTTTTAGCAATATTCCTGAGGAGAAACAAAGATATGGAATTTTAGACAAACAAACTCCGTTTTTGAGAAGAAAAACCGCAATTTAGACAAACAAACCGCACTATCAAACACCCTAAAACACCAGCGCGACAAACAAATTTTCATTGTTTATCGCGCTGATATTTAATTGTTTAATCTATTCGAAAAGCGTCAATACTCCTCCTCATTAAAAAAGAAATCCTCTTTGCTCGGATAATCCGGCCAAATATCTTCTATACTTTCATAGATTTCGCCTTCATCTTCCATCTCTTGCAAGTTTTCGATTACTTCCAACGGAGCGCCCGAACGCATTGCATAGTCAATCAACTCATCCTTTGTAGCAGGCCAGGGAGCATCCTCTAACTTCGAGGCCAATTCTAATGTCCAGTACATAGTTTTCTTATTTTTTAAGTAAATACTTTTCTTTCGTTCTCTAATTAGCCGCAAAAGTATAATAAATTATTTCATTTGCAACTTTTATCCCAAAAAATTTCATCCGTTTTAGTTAAATGATTTAACTTTCGGGTCAAAATGAATAAATAATCAGATAAACGGTTGACAAATGCTGTTACACGGGCATCTATGTCACATTCTTCAGCCAATGCAAGAATGCGTCGCTCGGCACGGCGACACACCGTCCGGCAAATGTGTCCAACGGCTGCTCCACGGTCACCCCCCGGCAGAATAAAAGCATTCAAAGGAGGAAGTTCATTGTCAATTACGTCAATTGCCTGCTCCAACATCCGGATGTCTTCATCCTCTATACGACTTTCCATACGCAACTTGGTCTGTGTCTGATCCGTTGCCAGATACGAACCGACAGAGAATAATTTATTTTGTATACGAAAAATGATTTGTTTATCCTCCTCATCCGTCAAATACGTTTGCAACAATCCCAAATAGGAGTTCAATTCATCCACTGTGCCATAGGCTTCAAGCCGTATATGCGTTTTCGGCACCCGGGTACCACCTACCAATGATGTGGTTCCCTTATCACCTGTTTTGGTGTATATCATGCTTTTCTTCATGGTTCCGGTTATAAAAAATTTACAATATAATGCTGTTTATATCTCGCTTTATCAAAAAAGACCAACCCTATGTCATACAAATCAAAAGTGATACCCGTCGACTCACTGGCTACAATTTGCTCCCACCATTTCCGTTTTTCCTTCGATTCATGAATTCCTCCGACAATAAAGCAACTACGAGGTCCGGCATAAGGAAGTACCAGTTCAAAAACTTCTTTATAAAAAGGAGTATGCCCTATATGCAGACAATCTAATGTATGCACCTCCGCCAGTTTCTCCTCCAGTTGCCGGGAAGTCTTTGCCCAATCCCTGCCTTTCAAGGTGACGGAGTCCATAGTATGACACGCAGCCCGCATATATCCTATGGATGCCCCATTACCAATCCCCACTTCAATCAACGACTTTGGTCTGAAATAATTAACCAACCGGAATAGCAAACGGTTCACTTTCCTTCGATAATGTGGCAAATAAGCAGGAAATCCCCTTTCCTTCAATACCCGATAAGCATAGTAGTGATATTTTTCATAAACAACAGAAGTAATCAGAAAAAAATCAGACGGAGAGTGTACTCCGTAACCACAACGGTGACGGAAGCGACTGCACCAATTCCATATACGATGAAGAAAAAACATATTTCTCAGCTTTATTAAGTAACACAAAGATAAAAGATTACCCGACAATATCGAAATAAAATACTATTTTTGTTGCCCATTAGTTATTAAACCATTTATAAACGATGAAACACACACTCTCTTTTATGGTATGGGCAATACTGGCTGTCTTATTGCCTTTACAAATGGCCCAGGCCGCAGCTCCTCCCACTGAATTACAGAAAAGACTTCAAAATCTTCCGGACATCAGTGACATTAAACCAATGCAAAGTGATGCCTATCCGGAGAAATATGTATTCTTCATTAATCAACTATTGGATCCGCATCACCCCGAAGCAGGGAATTTCAAGCAAAGGGTTATTCTCTCGCATGTAGGTTTTGACCGCCCTACCGTACTGGTTACCGAAGGCTATACCGCCCATTATGCCACCCATCCGCGTTATCAAGAAGAGTTATCCAAATTATTCAACGCCAATCTGGTATTCGTGGAATACCGTTATTTTGGTGAGTCCATGCCGAAGCCCTGCAACTGGGATTATCTCACGGTTGAAAATTCACTGTATGATTTGCATCATGTAACCACGACCTTGAAACAACTATACGATGAGAAATGGATAGCTACCGGAATCAGCAAAGGCGGACAGACTACGATGTTCTACCGCACTTACTTTCCCGATGATGTGGATATCTCCGTACCTTACGTAGCCCCCCTCAACCAATCATTGGAGGACGGTCGTCACGAACCGTTCATTGCCAATAAAGTTTCGACTCCCGAAAACCGTAAACGAGTTGAAAACTTTCAACTGGAAGTACTTAAACGCAAGAGCCGGCTGCTACCGATGTTCGAAAAATATTGCTCGGATAAAGGATATACCTTCCGCATTCCTATAGCCGAAGTATACGACTTCAATGTATTGGAATACTCATTTGCCCTATGGCAATGGGGAACTCCTGTAAATAAGATTCCGGAAACAAATGCCGATGACCACACGCTATTCAAGCATTTCATAGCTATTTGTGAACCGGATTATTTCTCCGAACAATCTCCCTACCCTTCCTTTAATGTGCAAGCGGCCAAAGAACTGGGGTATTACGGATATGACATCAAACCTTTCAAAAAGTATCTGACGATAAAGAGCAGCCGTGACTATCTTCATAAGGTAATGTTACCGCCCGAACTGTCAAATCTCAAATTTGACAAGACACTATATAATAAGGTGGTAAAATTCCTGAAAGAGAATGATCCCGAAATGATCTATATTTATGGCGGCGATGATCCTTGGACAGCTTCGGGTGTCACTTGGCTGAAGAACAAGAAAAACATAAAAGTTTATGTATTACCCGGCGGCAGCCATACCACCCGTATCGGCAGCTTTGACACCGACACACAAGAAGAAATCAAGACACAAATCAATGCATGGCTGAATAAAGAATAGCAAAGAGACGAGATAAAAAGCTTTTCCGCCACAGGTTACGCAGATTGTCACCGGTTATTTCCATTGAGGACCCACTGTTTAAATTGGACCGATGTCAATCTGAGCAATCTGTGACGGAATCTTGATTTTATCATAAAGGCATATTGCCATGTTTCTTAGGCGGATTGCTTTGGTTTTTATTGTGACACATTTCCAAAGCTTGAATAAGTTTGTAACGAGTGTCACGGGGCATAATCACCTCATCAATCAGACCACGTTCTGCCGCACGATAAGGATTGGAGAATTTATCTTCGTATTCCTTGATGATCTCAGCTTTCTCTTCCGGAGCAGACTTGCGGTAAAGGATATTCACTGCCCCTTCTGCACCCATGACGGCTATTTCCGCCTGTGGGTAAGCCAGGTTCACATCGGCTCCCGTCGGCTTGCTGGACATGACAATGTAGGCACCTCCATAAGCTTTACGGGTAATTAAAGTAACCTTGGGCACTGTAGCTTCAGCGTATGCATAGACTATCTTCGCACCGTGGCGGATGATGCCGTTGTGTTCCTGTACCGTTCCGGGCAGGAAGCCGGGAACATCCTCGAAAGTGATCAGAGGAATATTAAAGCAGTCACAGAAACGGATAAAACGGGCAGCCTTGTCGCTGGCGTCAATGTCAAGGACACCGGCCAGCCAGGCGGGCTGATTGGCAACAATACCTACGGAACGACCTCCCAGGCGACCAAACCCCACCACCACATTTTTAGCAAAGTGAGGCATCACCTCGAAGAAATACTGGTTATCCAGCACCGGTTCGATGATATCCTTTATATCATAAGGCATGTTCGGATCTTCAGGAATGACAGTCTGCAACGCCTCCACCTGACGATGGATGTCATCGTTGCAGGGAACCAGCGGCGCATCCTCCATATTGTTGGAAGGCAGGAAACTCAGCAATTCGCGGATACTCATCAGCGTTTCCTCCTCATTATCGCACATAAAATGGGTCACACCGCTTTTGCCGCTGTGAGTCTGGGCACCACCCAGTTCCTCCTTGCCCACCTCCTCGTTAGTCACGGTCTTCACCACATCCGGACCCGTGATAAACATGTGGCTCTGCTCCTTCACCATAAAGATAAAGTCGGTCAGTGCCGGGGAATAGCAGGCGCCTCCGGCACAAGGTCCCAGAATAGCGGAAATCTGGGGGATAACACCTGATGCAATGGTATTCTGATAAAAGATGGAGGCATATCCGGCCAAGCTGTTCACCCCTTCCTGTATGCGTGCCCCCCCCGAATCGTTCAAAGCGATAACGGGAGCTCCCGTCTTCAAAGCCAGTTGCTGAACCTTTACAATCTTGGCCGCATTGGTTTCGCTCAGCGAACCGCCGTGCGCGGTGAAATCGTATGCATAGACAAACACCGGACGGCCGTCTATCTTTCCGTAACCGGTGACCATACCATCTCCGGCAATCTGCTTCTTCTCCATGCCGAAGTTGGTACAACGGTGATTCACCAGCTTGTCCAGTTCATTGAACGTACCTTTGTCCAGCAACATTCCGATACGCTCGCGAGCGGTCATCTTCCCTTGGGCGTGTTGTTTCTCGATCTTGTCCACACCGCCGCCCAGCGACGCGCGTTTGTCCAGCTCTTCAAACCGGCTGTATATTTCTTCTCTTGTCATGATCAATCTTCTTTTATTATATCCAATACTATTAATACCTGGTTAGCATTGACGGAATCCCCCTCATTGACTAGGATATCCCTTACCGTACAGTCCGAGGTCACTTTGTAGTTGCTCTGCATCTTCATGGCCTCCAGCACTACCACAATATCCCCGGATGACAGACGGTCACCTTTCCGGACGGGAATTTTCACAACCTTTCCGGGCATGGGAGCCACAATCTTGTCATCCTGTCTCTCCTCGCCGCCCTTTTTCATACGCAGATACTTGGTCTGGGTGTCCACTATGTCCACATGATAGGAACGGTAGAACATATTCACATCATAACTCTTTCCACCCTCCCCACGGATCAGTTCGGCATTGAAGGAATTGCCATCGTGCAGGATGGAACAGCTTCCGTTCTCGGCCATAACGATATCCACATCATACGGTTTTCCGTCAATCATAAACTGTACCTTGTTTCCTTCCTTGCTCACCAACGTCACATCGGCTACGCGGTCTCCAATATGTATTTCCATACTTTTGCTTAATTAAATGAAGAATCAGATTCTCAACACTCCTTTCTGCAAGCCGAACTCACGCCAACGGCTGATGGGACGGGCATCAGACAGCTGGGGACTCTTGTTCTCTTCCAGATTCATCAGATAGTCAATATAAGAGGCGATCATGGCCATGTTTTCAATCTCCTCATTGTTGCCGTTACCACGGAGCAGCATACGGGAGTTCTTCTCTATAAATAAGGTATTATACTCACCCTTCACAAAGTCGGGGGTATGCATGATGCGTTTCAGATAACTGAGGTTGGTCTTCAAGCCCGTAATCTTGTACTCGTAAAGCACACGGCGCATACGCTCTATGGCATACTGGCGGGTTGTGGCCCACACGATCAACTTGCCTATCATCGGGTCGTAAAAGACAGGAATCTCGTACCCTTCGTACACGTAGCTGTCAATGCGTACGCCGATGCCGTTAGGCTCCGTCAGCTGTTTGATGATACCCGGCGAAGGCATGAAGTTATTCTCCGTGTCTTCCGCACAGATACGACATTCGATGGCATGACCGCGCTGATACAGCTCTTCCTGTTTCAAATGCAGCACTTCATCATTGGCAATGCGGATCTGCTCTTTCACCAAGTCCACGCCCACCACTTCTTCGGTAATGGGATGCTCCACCTGGAGACGGGTGTTCATCTCCAGAAAATAGAAATTGCGGTTCTTGTCCACCAGAAACTCGATAGTTCCGGCTCCCGAATAGTTCACTGCCCTGGCAGCAGCTACCGCCTTTTCCCCCATCTCCTGACGGAGTTCCGGAGTAAGGAACGGAGACGGACTCTCCTCTACAATCTTTTGGTTGCGACGCTGAACAGAACACTCGCGGTCAAACAGATGGATTACATTGCCATGATTGTCACCCAGTATTTGAAATTCTATATGATGGGGTTCCTCCACAAATTTTTCCAAATAAACCGTATCATCCCCGAAAGAAGACATGGACTCGGAACGGGCGGTGTTATATGCCTCCACCACTTCATCTTCACTGTGTATCAGCCTCATCCCTTTACCGCCGCCTCCCATAGAAGCCTTCAACATGACAGGATAGCCTATTTCATTACAGATACGTACCGCCTCTTCGGCACTTTGCAACGGCTGTTCCGTACCGGGGACTACGGGAACACCTGCGGCAATCATACGCTTACGGGCGGCAATCTTGTCACCCATCGCTTCCATCGTCTCGGCGGCAGGACCGATAAAGATGATCCCCTCCTCTTTGCACCGGCGGGCAAAATCAGCATTCTCGGACAAAAAACCATAACCAGGATGAATGGCATCGGCATGATGTTGCCTTGCAGCTTTAATGATATTATCTATATTCAGATAACTTTCTTTGGAAGCGGCAGGCCCTATCAGACAGGCTTCGTCTGCATACATCACATGACGCGCCGTACGGTCGGCTTCCGAGAAAACAGCCACAGTGCGGATACCCATCTCTTTGCAAGAGCGCATAACGCGCACGGCTATCTCGCCACGGTTGGCAATTAGAACCTTTTGTATCATAATCTTTCTCTTTTTACCCGAAATGTCACACAAAATTACAGATGCATTCATTATACATGAACACATCTTACATGGGTGGCATCTCTCATTAGTATTGATTATTTAACGAAAACTCCCTGTTTTTTAGAAGTGGGAGCCATAATTGGCTGCAAAGATACTTGTTTTTTGCACAAAAACTACAAATGTGTGTCTAAATAATGTTTCAATACATTGGCATGATTTCGCTCCTGTTCTTTCGAAGCGTAAAGTAATGTTACTTTCGAATAAGCTTTTATCTTATCAATGAACGCTTTAGCGGCATCCGATTCATTCAATTCTTTTTGATACATATCTGCAAAAGTCCCCCATCTTTTTTCTATATCCGCATGAAACCATTTCCTTAAATCATTGGATGGAGTGACCTCTTTTGCCCAATAATCGTATTTCAAATATTCCCGCTTCATGCCACGGGGCCACAGGCGGTCTACCAAAACACGATAGCCGTCTTGTTCAGAAGGTTCATCATAAACCCTCTTGATGTTTACTTGAGTCATAGTTGGTTATTTTAATTTAGGTACAAGCTTATAACTCCATATAACCCTAAAAAGTTCATTCCGGACAGTGGTTTCAGGATAACAGCAACTCGTAATCCACTACATCCAACCATCGTCCGAATTTCAGTCCTACCTTCTTAAAATGGGAAACTTTTTTAAATCCCAGCCTCAAATGCAAAGCATCACTGACAACATTTCCCTCTGTGACACAGGCTATCAGTGCACGATACCCGTCCCTACGACATTCTTCAATCAATCTTTCCATCAACTCCCTGCCTATGCCCTTCCCCTCGTATCCGGGAGCTAAATAGACCGTTGTTTCCAACGTATGCCTGTAAGCAGCCCTCTCCTTCCACAAATGGGCATAACAATAACCCACTACTTTCCCTTCTTCCTCATACACAAAATAGGGAAAACGGACGGCAATTCCGGCAATACGGTTACGCATATCCTCCTCTCTCAAAGGTTCCGTTTCAAATGTAGCCACACTGTGCCTGACATATTCATTGTATATCGTTGTGATGGCTTTGGCATCCTGAAGTTCCACTCGTCTAATCATAATGTCATATCTATTATTAAAACGTAAGCAAGATATAAAAAAATAATCAGTTATCTAGAGAATAATCACTATATTTACAGCCGATTCTAATTTCAGCTATAAAAATGACAGAAATAGTAGAAGTAAAAGACTTTATCCCAGCCTACACCGATGCAGTACAAAAACTGCTGGAGCAGCTCACAAACCGCCCGGTAAAACTGACCGGGACAACCCTCAGAGAGATCATATCCCAAGAAAACACCCATCTGTTTTTCTTACTGGCTGATCAGGAAATTGCGGGAATGCTGACTGTAGGCATCTATCACAGCCCCACAGGCGGCAAAGCGTGGATTGAAGATGTGGTAGTGGATGAAAAATACCGGGGACAAGGACTCAGCAAACAGCTGGTCACCCACGCTGTCCGGTTTGTGAAGGAACAAGGCATACCTCTTATTATGCTTACCTCAAACCCCACACGGATAGCAGCCAACAAGCTATATCAAAAATTAGGCTTCGAACAAAAGCAGACCAATGTGTACAGAATGAATTTAGAATAACCCATTCCTATTTCAATATGATAACAATCAGACATTCATTGCCCAAAGATTTGGATGCAATTATAGAAATATTCCACTATGCCCGTCAGTTCATGAAAGAGCATGGCAACCCCAACCAATGGATAAACGGTTATCCTTCCGCTGAATTGATTCTGCGAGAAATAACCAACGGAACCAACTATGTTTGCGAAAATGAAAACGGAGAAATAATAGGCACATTCTGTTTTATTCCCGGAGAGGACCCCACTTATGCCCGCATTGATGACGGCAACTGGCTGAACAACGAACCATATTACGTCATTCACCGCATGGCTACCAACGGCAAACAGAAGGGAGTAGCTGACGCCTGCCTCAAATGGTGTTTCGAACATTGCAACAATATCCGGGTAGATACCCACCACGACAACCTTGTGATGCAGAATATCCTGAAAAAGTACGGTTTCCGGCGTTGTGGCATCATTTATACCCACAATGGCACATCCCGCATCGCTTACCAGCGGACATTAACCGAAAAAGAGTTATCTTTGCCGACCGAATAAACAAGAAAAAGAAACATGAAGATTCTCTGGATAGACCTGAACAGTTCATATGCCCATTCCTCATTGGCACTGCCAGCCCTACATGCACAAATCATGACAGACCCTTCTATAGAATGGGAAATCGTATCTGCCACCATCAACGAAAATACAGGAATGATTGTCGATGAGATCTACCGCCACCGACCCGACATCCTTGCCGCAACCACCTGGCTTTTCAACCATGAGCAACTGATGCATGTCGCTTCCAGAGTAAAAGCATTGCTCCCCGAAGCCTGCCTGGTGCTGGGCGGTCCGGAATTTCTGGGAGACAATGAAGAGTTCCTCCGCAAAAATCCATTTGTGGATTGTGTTTTCAGAGGAGAAGGAGAAGAAGTCTTTCCACAATGGTTGACCTGCTGGAACCATCCGGAACAATGGCACACCGTGCCCGGACTCTGTTACCTCACTCCTAACAAAGAATATAAAGACAACGGTATAGCCCGCGTACTGAATTTCGCCGGACTCGTCCCGCCAGAACAAAGCCGTTTCTTTAACTGGAGCAAGCCCTTTGTCCAACTGGAAACAACACGCGGATGTTTCAACACCTGCGCCTTCTGTGTCAGCGGCGGTGAAAAACCGGTACGCACCCTTTCCATCGAAAGCATCCGCGAAAGGCTACAACTCATCCATGCACATGGCATCAAAAATGTACGCGTATTAGACCGTACTTTTAATTACAACCCTCGAAGAGCCAAAGAACTACTCCGGCTCTTTCTGGAATTCCATCCCGATATCCGCTTCCATCTGGAAATACATCCCGCCCTGTTGTCAGAAGAGCTGAAAGAAGAACTCAGCCTGCTGCCCAAAGGACTGCTTCATCTGGAAGCCGGCATCCAGAGCCTGCGCGAACCTGTACTTGAGAAAAGCCGCCGGATGGGCAAACTATCTGATGCACTGGATGGTCTGAGATTCCTATGCGCCTTGCCCAACATGGAAACCCACGCCGACCTTATTGCCGGACTGCCTCTTTATCACCTTCATGAGATATTTGAAGATGTCCGTACCCTTGCCGGATATGCTGCGGGAGAAATCCAACTGGAGTCACTCAAGCTGCTTCCCGGAACCGAAATGCGCCGGAGGGCGGAAGAATTAGGAATCAAATATTCCCCTCTGCCGCCATACGAAGTGCTACAAACCCACGAGATCAGTGTCAGTGAATTGCAGACAGCCCGCCAGCTTTCACGCTTGTTGGACGGATTCTACAACACACCGGCATGGCAGGCACTGACACGTGAACTCATTTTGAATGACGAACAATTCCTCCATCGTTTTCTTGCATATTTAACAAAAGCCAATCTGATAGACCAGCCCATGAGTCTGGAGAAACGAGGCTTGATACTGTATGAGTTCTGCAAACAAAACTACCCCGAATACCAGATACAGGCTGCTATTGCCTGGATAGAAGCAGGCATGTCACTGAAAAAACTCCCTGCCGAGAAAGTATGGACCAAACGACAAATCCCTCCTGCCACTTGGAATATCATTTATGGAGAATACAAAGAAAGCCTTCGTCTGTGTTTCCTTCCTGCCGATGAAAAGGGGGAACATGGCTACTGGTTCGGCTTTGAGTCGGAGATACAAAAAGCAAGTCCTGTATTCAAGGCAAGAACGTAAAACGTTACGACATCAGGAGAAGCTGTTGGTTTCAAAAAGTAATGCTCGATTTTGATTTAGTATCACTTTATAGAAGTGAAGCCAAGCGGCTGAAAGAGCCCAACAAGAGTAATCCGGATAAGAGCCAAAGGAAAAGGTGATTTCGTCTTATGTAAAACATAAAATTCTTCTGTCACACCATCTCTCTCATTACCAGCAATTTACCGTATAAAAACATCCATAATGTCCCTGAACCGGTATGTAGGCAATGGAGATGGAAACATTCGCCCATTATTTGTATAAGAGCCGCAGATATCAGATTGGATCTGACAGGACATGCCGTGCTTTCATTTAATTTAATAGGATGTCATTGCGTTAACTTCCGATATATACTGTTGCCTCACCTATGTGAAGCAGTGATTCCACTTTAGTGACAACGGATATTCACACAGATGAAAAGCCCTTTTCACCCAAGTGAAATATCGGGTACAAGCCATAGAAATCATAGGAAAACAAAAGAATTTATTTTCCTTATTATCAACTATTTGCATATTTCCTATATTCTCCATTTTTCCCTATTTTGCCCGTTTCCTATTATTCAGTACGCTTTTAGTACACTTTGAAATCTCATTTTCTTTTGTACCTTTGTAATATCAGGAAATAAAAGAAAATCAACTATTTAGTATAATTACCTGGCTACAGTACCTAAATCGGGATAAAACCTCTAAACAATGGGAAAAGTTAAGACGAAGTTTACGACAGTCAGAGGAGGAGCCAAGAAAAAATAGAGGGCTCAGAATATAAACTAAAAAGTACAGACCATTTTTATTATGGTCTGTACTTTTTATAACTTTGCAATACTAAATCAGAACATCAATTATGCAACAAAATATTATAAGCAATTTCTTTCGCCCTATAAATACGGACATACAGATACCAGATAGCGAGTATGCAAAAACCGATGTATGTATTGTCATGGCTGATGCTTTGGCCCGCAATACCAATCATAGCCTATATATCATAGACTATCACCGCAAGAATTTCCTTTACGTATCGTCCAACCCGCTTTTTCTCTGCGGTCATTCACCGGAAGAAGTGCAACAAAAAGGTTATGCCTTCTACTTTGAGGTTGTTCCGTCTGACGAGATAAACCGTCTTATGGAAATCAACGAAGCTGGATTCCGGTTCTACTATGACCAGCCTATAGAAAAAAGGCTTGACTTGTCTATCGAATATAACTTTCATATCCACACATCAGAAAAGCATCCGCACCTTATCCACCACAAACTAACACCCGTTTTGCTAAGTGGCAAGGGAGATATATGGCTGGCTCTATGTACAGTTTCACTTTCACCGGAGAAAAACATCGGAGATGTAGTCATATCAGACCATACATGTACTGACCACTATATCTATTCATTCGAGGGCAGACGATGGAGAAAACAGCCGGAACTAATTCTTTCCGACCGTGAAAAAGAGATTCTCCAGCTCTCCGTCAAAGGACTGTCGAACACTGAGATTGGAGAAACTCTCTTTATTGATGCCAATACCGTCAAGTTTCACAAGAAGAAAATCTTCGAGAAGCTACACGCAGAAAACATCACTGAGGCCGTGGGTATCGCAGCCAATCTGAGGTTGATTTAGGAACACAATGTAGAACTTTGGCAAAGTAGCTATAGGAGGATGTGAGAATATGTATTCCTCCATTTTCTTCCGTCCAAGTTCGATGACCTTTTCATCGTTACATCTGTTCATCTTTTCTTTATCAATAAAGGCAATATGCCAGAAGACCAGATAACCGATTACATACCTTTCGATGGTAACTTCTATCGGTTCGTCCGGACGCTTCATGGATTGAAGGCCGTTGCGGACGTCCTTGTCGATGATGCCCACAACTGCCCATGAGAGATTTATATAGGAAATTGATGCTGTCATAATTTACATACGGTTTATTGTATCCTGTCCTGCTCCCGTACCTTTATACTTGCTTTTGGCTGCATTAAACTTGTAGCGCACTGTAAGACTGAACGAGCGTGTATCACTCCAAGACAAATCCTTCATTTGTGCACTCTCCATATAAAGAAGTGCTTCCTGCTTACAACCTAACAACAAGTCATTTGCACGCGCTTCTATACTTAGGGCATCATTAAAAAGGGATTTGCGTAAGCCTATGTTCAAAGTATATTGTGGACGTTTAAGGGTGATATTCTGAACCTGACCACGACTTTGATAATTAAAATCAGCAGAGAGAAGGAATCCTGCAGGAAGAGTAAAAGTATTGTTTAAGGAACCTACAAAAAGTGGATTGTTATAGGTCCTTCTCTGACCGGCGGCATCCAACGAGAACCACTGCTTCATCACAATTGCGCTGGCATTAAGATTCCATATACCAATAGTAGGCGAAGCTGCCAGCATTACTGTCAGACTCGGTAAACGGTCGTGATTGATATAGTTTATTAAAGTAGTAGCCGACTGATTTTCCACCTGTGTTCCCCAATAAAGGATATAGTCCCGAAGCACTTTGTAGCTTACCATTGCCTGAAAGAACCGCCATACACCAACAGCGGTTATATCATGCGTAACACTTGGTTTTAGGAGTGGATTTCCCGTTTGCCATGTAAACCTATTGGCATAAGTGATATTATTTCTTAACTGACTGTAGTTGGGACGCTGTGTTTTTGCAGCATAGCTGACTTGGAATTGTACTTTCCCCAATTGCCCGTTCACAGAAATATTTGGAAAGATATTATCATATACACGGCTTTGTCCGGGTACAAATGTAGCATTTTCAAAATAATCAAAATCCACATGCTCATATCGCAAGCCAATGTTTGCCTGACCGAATGGTAAAGGATGGCTGTACTGTGCATAGCCGGCAAGATTCTGTTCACGGATGCGGGTATAGGTTGTAGGTACATATCCTTCCTGATTTACATAATCATCATGCCGGTTGGTATAGGTATATTCTCCTCCCACAGAGATACTTCCTCCCCATAAGGGATGAGTGTATGAAACTTTGGTGGCAGTAAGTTGATTTTCCACCCTGTTATCAGAAGTGACAGTACGGTCTTCATGGTCCTGACTATTCTCCATATTAATGGTATATTGCGTGTATGTATTGCTGTAATAGTCTGCATCCCAGGTAAGTTCTCCTTTGCCTATTTGTCCTGCATAGTAAATATTAAGCTGATGTTCCGGTTGTGATTTTGCATCGGCAGCAATGGTACTATATAAAATATCGTAAGGCAATCCATCTGCCTGAATCTCGCTATCGAAGGCGGTAAACATATCTGTATGCAGGGCATTGCTCAAATCATAACGTACACCTATGGAATGATACTCATTAAAATCATAATTGAATCCGATGCGTCCGTCTATACTGCGAGAATCGGTATTAGAGTGCTGATAATTCTTTTGCGTCCATATGGTATCGGTAAAGGCCGTTTGCTCCAGAATATCGTTTTGCAAGGAGGTAGTTTTATCAAAACGGACCATAGCGAAAACATCAAGACCGTTATGCCGATAGTTTACATCGGCTTGCTCTACAAAGTCTGAATTTTGAGATTGATCATAGGAACTTCGCAAACTCACTCCAAATCCATCTCCTTGTCGTTTGACAGTACGGATACGAACAACTGCCCCTACCGTTGCATCATAACGGGCACCGGGATTACGAACAACTTCTACGCTTTTAATTTCCTCCGATGTCAGTTGGTCCAGTTCAGCGATATCACGTAATTTTCTACCGTTGATATAGATAAGCGGTGAACCTTTACCCAACACCTCAAATCCATCAGCCTTTTTTTGTAAACCGGGTATATGCGCCAATACATCTTCAGCTGTTCCGGCTTTCGAGAGAACTGTACCCTGCACATTGGTTTCCAGAGCATCATTCTTTATGCGTGTCACAGGCAAATTGGCTTTTACTACCACTTCTCCAAGCATCCGTGCATCCGATACGAGCTGCACGATACCCATATTGGCAGGAGTAGTCGGTTTATACACTGTCTTATATCCGATAGAGGATATTTTCACTATCTGGTTTACCGATGTAGCTTCCAGCTTAAACAAACCATCTTCACCACTGATGGTTCCACTTACAAATGCCGAATCCGGCAGAGACAGCAGCACCACATTGGCATATGGCAACGGATGGTTACTTTCATCTACAAGTTTCCCCTTCACGGTTTGTGCCGACACTCTCATCGGCAGCAACATGCTCACGACAAGCATGACCAAATACATTTTCATCTTTTTCATTGATATATCCTATTGGCACACTTTGAATTTGCTTTTCTTTCCATTTATCCGGAGCGTCACTTGGGGATTTGAGAATTGCGTGACATGAGGAAATGTGAGTGTGACAGTGGCCACCCCCTTTTTTACTGTTACTTCTACGGATGTTGCCGGATATTCTTTTTCACTCCATGATGACGGAATGAGTTTTACATCAGAAACCGTGTATTTGTCTTTGGCTTGATTGTCCGTGAAAACGATGGTTACTTTGTTGTCGTAATTGTTGAAACCTTGACAACGTGGCTTTGCATTAACTGTCAAACCTATGACAGTCAAGAAAATTACTGTTACAATATAAAATACATTTTTCATTGTACGATGTTTTTTTGATTTCTGCAGCAAAGTTCCACACTTCCGAAGACTTCTCCACTACCCTGTAGAGTAGTTTTGATTACAGGAGCTAAAAAAAGAGGAGATATAATACATATAAAGAAGGGAGTGAATAGGTTTACCCATAGTAAAGACTAAACCTGTAGTTGATTTTTGGAACGTAAAAAAAGGTATAAACCCAATGCTTGATTTACACCCTTGCAGGCGGAAGGACAGGTATGCCGTCGTTCCTTTTACCTCAAAAGACGAATATCAGATTTCCCATACCGACCCGATTCCCGTTTTATTCATTTACCGTTTCTATCGTATCGCTGCGCCTTTACCACCATATATATTGAACCGATGATTGGTATAAGCATTGTCGACACAACTGACACCGCTTTTTCGTTTACTGACCTTGCAACCATTACGAAATATGACACAATCATAAGCACAGCAATCACGCAAAGCGAGCGACACATGAAGTTAGACAGTCCTTTGACATCCACATTCTTTTTTTGCTCAGCAGTCATTGTGTTATAGCCCGCTATGAGGTTGGGATATTTCCTTACGAGCATTCCCAATACAAACAGAACAGCTGCTATTATCAACACTGGTGTCTCCATTTATATGATACTTAAAACATAAAACTGAACACTTTCTTTTGCGAAACTTTAAACCTTTCAATCTCCAAAGAAAGCGATTTCTTCAACTGCCCTGCCATAAACGACAAAAACGGCTGGTTGGTTTCTTCGTCCTGACATTGGCGTAGAGAAAGGATATATTCTTCCCTATCCTCTTTGAATATCTTAGTAGGAAAAAGGTGATAACAAAACTGGATGTAGTTCATCAGTAATCGAACTGTTCTGCCGTTGCCATCCACCCACGGATGTATGGTTACTAAATTAAGGTGGGCATTAAAACTCAATTCATATTGTTCCCGAAATGCTCCCACGGTCTTTTGCTTCTCTTGCAGAATCGCACAAAGTTCATCCACCTTAGCAGGAACTTTCAGATAGTTCATGTAAGAATGTCCGCCAACATCAGCCGTAACACCACATAAGCGAAATTCTCCTTTGGAAGAATCGAAAGACCCTTGTAAAGATATTACCTGCAAAGTGGATAGTCAGATGCTTCGGAAAGATGTGCTTTCGCCCGAAGAAGTACAAAAGCTGATGGCTTGTCATTATGACAACGAAAACCCTACAGTCAGACAAGCGTTTATCTTTTGCCTATATTGCGGTCTGCGCTTCTGCAATGTAAAAGATCTTACTTTTAAAAATGTGGATTATGCTAACCGATTATTGAAGTTCGAGCAAAGCAAGGCCAAGGAACATTCTGCCAGTAGTGGTGTGGTTATTCCTTTGAATGACGGTCTATTGTCTATCATTGGTGAAGCTCCGACAGATAAGAACTGTTTAATATTCGATTTGTCTACATACGAAAGCTGCTGTAAATCTGTAAAGCGTTGGGTAAAGAGAGCTGGGATAGACAAACATATAAGCTGGCACCTTGCTCGGCATTCGTTTGCCGTGAACATTTTGAACAATGGGGCAAATATCAAAACCGTAGCCAGCCTTTTAGGGCATAGCGGATTGAAGCATACGGAGAAATACACCCGTGCGGTGGATAAATTGAAAGAGGAAGCAATAAACAGCTTACCCGAATTAAAGTTTTAACCACAAAAGACTTATCTTTGTAACTAACGTGAGTTCGAAATAAAATCAAAAAATAGCAAGTTGTCCGTCATTGACAAACT
>OAUB01000135.1_pt1 | contig 63114 bp, 67 predicted proteins | sample 1476121 | NCBI WGS metagenome assembly OAUB01 (sample SAMEA2579998, study PRJEB22360) | human gut metagenome | biome: human gut; feature: human-associated habitat; material: faeces | place: Denmark | collected 2008/2010
TTTTGTTGACTTCCATTGTTCATTCCACGGACAAAAACAGAGAAAGGAAACGACAGAGGCCAAAAAGCTCGCTTTCAGCACCTGTCGTTTCCTTTCTTTTCAGGGGTATTTTAAATAAAAACATTAAGTTACGACGAAGAAGAACGGAAACGCCTTAACCCGGAAAATTTTCATAAATAGCGAAAACCCGCGAGGTCGCCGCCCCGTAACCTGTCGGATAACCGGAAAGGACCCGTAAAGTGATAATGATTATCATCTACATATCACAACGTGCGTGGAGGCCATCAAACCACGTCAAATAATCAATTATGACGCAGGTATCGTATTAATTGATCTGCATCAACTTAACGTAAAAACAACTTCAGACAATACAAATCAGCGACACTGAATACGGGACAACCTCATGTCAACGAAGAACAGAACCCGCAGAACAACAACCCGCAACATCCGCTTTCCTAACCAAATGATTGAACAAATTAACATCGCTCTTGAGCAAAAAGGGTCTGGGAATTTCTCAGCCTGGGTCATTGAAGCCTGCCGGCGGAGACTATGCTCAGAAAAAAGAGTTTCGCCTGAAGCAAACAAAGAAAAGAGTGACATTACTGAATTGCTCAGAAAACAGGTCAGACCAGATTGAAGCAATTTAGATAATCGTGCAGACTACGCCCCATCATATCACATGGAAGGTACTACAATGGCTCAGGTTGCCATTTTTAAACAAATATTCGATAAAGTGCGAAATAATTTAAACTATCACTGGTTTTATTCTGAACTAAAACGTCACAATGTCTCACATTACATTTACTATTTAGCCACAGAGAATATTCATCTTGTTCTTGAAAACGATAATACGGTTTTAATAAAAGGACAGGGTAAGGTTGTAAATGTAAGATTTTCAAAAAATAAATGCCTTATAGAAGCCACCTTAAAAGGATTCAAATCAGGAGAGTTATCATTTTACGAATACAGGAAAAATCTTGCTACAGCAGGGGTTTTCAGATGGATTACAAATATCCACGAAAACAAAAGGTATTACTATACCTTTGATAATTCATTACTATTTACTGAGAACATTCAGAACACTACACAAATATTTCCGCACTAAATCATAACGTCCGGTTTCTTCCGCGCCAGAACCGGACTCGCTGGCATGATGAAATATGTGTACCCGGTAACCCCGGTGTGCATCGTTTTTGATTATTCCCGCACACTCACGCAGAAGGAATTCCCCGTCGGGCTACGGTCATGGTTAATGCGGGAATACGGCGACGATACAGCGCATGATGTGTCAGGCTTGAATACCTTTATCCGTTAAAAGGGATATCAGTTAAGTTATCCCGTGTAGGGTATAAGCCATTGTCGAGACCACTCATTGAATGGCCTCTGCAATAACCGATGTCTTTCCATCAGTCCGCCACCACAAAGAATCTTTTTTGCCTTAAGGCAGGAGCTTCATCTTTCAGTGGCTGCCAGTGTTATTTCCCCACTTACTGGCTTGGGTTGTTTCGTGGTACTGCCGTTAACTGGTGGCCCAGAATAAATTCCGGTTTCATTATCAAGCCCACCCGTAAATGGGCTTTGTAATGAAGAGTTGTTATGAAAATTGCTCTAAACAAGCATTAATAGCCATCAGAAGTAATCGCTACAGATTTCAATCCCTCAATGTCATCCTTGGACAGGGCGAACCATTCACCGTGCTTTCTCTTTGCGGCAAATTTGCGATGAAGCATGTTTTCAGTTTCTCTTCCACCAGGGATCAGGCACTCAAGCTTCAAGCAGTCTGGTCCAGAGTTGCCAAGCGATTTGATGCGTTGTGGAATGTTGGATGAATACCCAATTTTGGTTAGCCCAGTTTTCTTCGATGACAAAACGTATACCTGAGGAGGTTCTTTTCTCTGGTCTTCCATTACACGTCTCATTGTTGCCATAAGTCCGCCGTGCATCAGCATTTCAACAAAGAACGCTGACCGAACACCTGACGACTTAAGCATGCCAGAAAATTCACTTGCCAATTCCATTAACTCTGCGATGTTTTCAGGAACTTTTTGGCAGTTATCTTCCTTGTATAAGGAAATCATTCTTTGAAGCTTTTCTTCTAATTGGTTCATAGCGTCTTTACCTTTTAGAAAGTGAGCCTGTCTCACAGAAAAGCCGCCCCGAGATGGTCGCCACCATATACGGCAGTTCTCAGGCTCAACTTTCTGAAAGGCTCGGGTGATGTAATATGCGCGTGAGATGCGCTGTGAAATTCAGATGTAAAAAAAGCCCCGCATCGCGAGGCTCATTAAATGGACTTTGTGATTTGCAAAAAAATTATTTCAGGCATTGCGTCCTGATGTATTCCTGCAGGTAGTTAACCTGCGCGGTTATCTTGTCGATTCCACTTCGGAGACGGTAATAATTGAGTTCAGCATCTGCTGTAAGTCCTGGGCTTTCTCCATCGCCCATGCCGCTGGCTCCGGTCGTTGACTTTGCACAGGTGGCGGCGACTTGCAGGCGCTTACGCCCAGCAGAAACATCAGCACGGAGACTTTCGATAGTCGCGTTAGCATCAGCAAGCTCCTTTGTGTATCTTGCGTCGAGTTCTGCTACATCACGTTGACGCTTCCGCATGTCAGCGATGGTGGCGTTCGCCTTCTCCAGTTCACTGGCCTTGTTATCGCGCTGCTCTTTGTAGGCGATTGCGTTATCACGGTAATGATTAACAGCCCATGACAGGCAGACGATGATGCAGATAACCAGAGCATAAATAATCGCGGCGACTCTGCTCACTGATCTATCCCCCAACAGGCTAATGCGCTTTCCTGGTCACGACGAATAACCTGTCCATAGCAGTTATTTGAACGTATGCGGCAATCGCGCCCACCATCTTTTATCCACCAGCGAATCGCCTCGCATGCACCCTTACGATCACCGGCATTCAGCCGCTTATAAAACGTCGACGGGAAACACTTACCGGGGCCAATGTTATAGGGACAAAATGACGCGATACCCGCTTTCTGTGGTTCGGTCAGTGGTACTTTAATATTGCGCTCCACCCATGCCAGCGCCTTATCACGCTCAATGGCGTTGACCTGGTCGCATTTTTCCTTCGACAGTTTCATACCGGGAAAAACGGGTTTTCCATCCACCATCGTGGCACCCCGACAGATGGTCCAGATGCCGGAACCATCGCGGTATGCCGTTGTGTGGTTACCTTCTTTTTCATCCAGAAACTGGTCGAGAATATCAGGCGCAGGCGCACCGACGGCAATCAGTGCCAGAACGGCAGCCGACAGGCCGTATCTGATTTTTGCGTTCATGGATATTTATCAGGATTTATCGGTTTCTGAACCCTGGATATGTTTATCTGTCCCGGCCTGTTGAATCAGGCAAGGAATAGTTAAATACAATAGAGAGGATTGTTTATGGACAATAGCACCATTTCTCTACAGGAGTTGCTCGACTGCATTTCCAAGCTTCGGGATGATGTAAATGCCCTTACTGTCGCATTTTCATATCTGGCATTCTCAATTCCCAAGGAACAAATGCAACCAACACTGGCATCGCTCCAGCTTGAATCACTCAACCCCAAATGGTCCCAGCAACAACAAAATTCTTTCAAGTGGCTGGCGGTATTACTGGAAGAAAAATATGCTGGTGAAATTACCATTTCGGCGGAGTCTTCAGTGAACCAGTAATTCTTCCCGGCAGTTTTCCTTTGTAGGTTATCCACACACCCTGCGCCTCTAAAATTATGGGGCGCTTTTCCGGTGACTGCTCATCCCCTTCACATAACCCGGCAGCAACATCCAGGAAGACCTGTCTGATGCTCCTTCTGGCTGCTGCCTCATAAAACTCCAGCGCGGCACCTTCAACACGGTCCAGCGAGATGTCCAGGTCAAAAATTTCACCGTCAAAGCGTTTTTTGTCCCGTAACGCTAAAGTTACCGTAACTTTATTCTCAAAATTGCGGATCCCTTTCACAATCAGTTCATAGTTTTGAGTCATTGAATTACTCTCCCCGTGCAGCCTTACGCTTGTCTTCTTTAATCTTGAAATAAAGGTTTGTCAGGTACGTCAGCAGGCCAAATACCAGGCTACCCAGCACTCCAATTGCCGCCCACTGTGAGGGCGTGACTTTATCTAGCAGCTGTAAAAACCAGTACCCGGCACTACCTGCTGAGGTGCCATAGGCGACACCCGTTGTTAACTTATCCATGGATTTCATAACCCCACCTCGCAGACAAAGCGGGTGTAAATTGAGGGAATACTACGAAACGTAACAGACTCGGAGTCAGTGAATAACTCAGGTATTGGGTTATCAGCTAATATCGAGACTCAAAAAATGGAAAAACCCGCTCGACGGCGGGTTTAAGCTGTGTGACGAAGTAACCACTCTTAACAGCATAACCAATTTTTTACGTACGTAAACCACTAAATGATATTTGCGAGAATGCTACCGAGTGTTCAAAACACCACCACAAATACATAAGAAAACCTCAACAAATAACCAACAAATAATTTCCAGTGTTATTTTTAGCCGATTTAAATTGAACCTTCAAATTATAGAGCACTTATAAATAACAGCCGTTAATATAAATTGGCTAATAGATTTATTTTTATTCAGCCAAGAGCTATGAATAGGATTCGATAGAAAAAAGTTCAGATAAAAATAGAGATCTACTTCACAAATCAAACGAGAAACCAAAACTTACATCTTGAAATAATCACATTGATTAGATGAATATTTATCGCGCAGTGACATCATTTTTTAATAATAGTTCAAAAAAAAGGGCTCACGATGAAAAAATTAACAGTGGCAATTTCTGCTGTAGCTGCATCAGTACTGATGGCGATGTCTGCTCAGGCAGCTGAAATTTATAATAAAGACAGTAACAAGCTGGATCTGTACGGGAAAGTTAATGCTAAGCACTACTTCTCCTCTAATGATGCAGATGATGGTGATACTACTTATGCCCGTCTTGGCTTCAAAGGTGAAACCCAAATCAACGATCAACTGACTGGTTTCGGTCAGTGGGAATATGAATTCAAAGGCAACCGCGCTGAATCTCAAGGTTCCTCCAAAGACAAAACCCGTCTTGCATTTGCAGGCCTGAAATTCGGTGACTACGGCTCAATCGATTACGGCCGTAACTACGGTGTAGCATACGACATCGGTGCGTGGACTGACGTTCTGCCAGAATTCGGTGGCGATACCTGGACCCAAACAGATGTGTTCATGACTGGTCGCACCACTGGTGTTGCAACCTATCGTAACAACGACTTCTTTGGTCTGGTTGATGGTCTGAACTTTGCTGCTCAGTACCAAGGCAAAAACGATCGTAGCGATTTCGATAACTACACTGAAGGTAACGGTGATGGCTTCGGTTTCTCTGCTACCTATGAATACGAAGGATTCGGTATCGGTGCAACTTATGCGAAATCTGATCGTACCGACACTCAAGTTAATGCAGGGAAAGTTCTTCCTGAAGTATTTGCTTCCGGTAAAAATGCAGAAGTTTGGGCCGCAGGTCTGAAATATGATGCTAACAACATTTACCTGGCCACTACCTATTCTGAAACCCAGAATATGACTGTATTTGCTGATCACTTCGTTGCTAATAAAGCCCAAAACTTCGAAGCTGTTGCACAATATCAGTTCGATTTCGGTCTGCGTCCGTCCGTTGCTTACCTGCAATCTAAAGGTAAGGATCTTGGAGTATGGGGCGATCAGGACTTAGTCAAATATGTTGATGTAGGTGCAACCTATTACTTCAACAAAAATATGTCTACTTTCGTTGATTACAAAATCAACCTGCTTGACAAAAATGACTTCACTAAAGCACTCGGTGTAAGCACTGATGACATCGTTGCTGTAGGTCTGGTTTACCAGTTCTAATCTGATTACGAAAAAGATATGTTGCGGGAGGCGTTGCCTCCCCAACATATAAGTGGCTCCCTCAAGCCACTTCCTTTAGAAGCACAACCTTGCTTCTAACTATATAAACCTTCTGTTATATATTACCCTTTATTTTTGGGGGCGTCTCAACGCCCCATTTTTAATAATTTTTAGTAAACAATTGGCATATTAATTAGAGTTATTAACAACGATATCCATCTCTAACCGGATATCTAATGCCATTAACATCCCTTCAATTATGCCCTCAGCCTTCTGTAACCTTTTCCCGATATAACCATCAGAGCAGCGATGCTTACCTGCCAGTGACATGAATGTCATACCGACTACATAATAATCTACTAATAAATCGTGCAAATCGCTGTTGTTCTTTTTCAGACGGGCCATGCACCCGCAAATGATCATCGCGTCATCGTCACAACATTGCGGGCGAGATTTTACTTTTGAAGTAATTAATCCCTTAAAACCGGCGGCAATGGACGACCAGGTCACATCTTCATGATTATTAGCCGCCCACGCTCCCCAACGCTCAAGAACCATCTGAATATCACGCATCAACTTACTCCACAAAAATCAGACCAGAACGCCAATTACAAGCAAAAATCAACAAAACAGTATTAGTTGATTGTTATCTCTGACTTCATACTCCTGCTCCTGTCAGGGTTTTGGCGTAATTCTTCAGTATTCGGTAATCGGTCAAAACAGAACCGGGAAAACGATATAAGCGCAGGCGCAGCCAGCGGTGGCGAAGAAGTTCTGCCATATAAAACTCAAACATCATTCATCTCCCAGTTCAGTGATGGTCAGTTCCAGCTTTCCACCTTTGACAACCGGCATCTTCACAACGCGGTAATCAACGACCTGAGCATCATCCAGCCAGAAACCTGCTTTGGTGAGTACGTCAAAAGAGGCTTTTGTAGATTATCCAGGTCACGGCGACGGCGATCCGGCATGTGGCACTCAATGCGGATTTTCACAGGCATAGCCAGACCGATATCCAGCATTGAGCCTTTAATGATTCGGGCGACGTTATCGCGGTATGCCTGCCCTTCTGCGCTGATGTGCGTGCGCCCTCGATTATGGCGGTAGTAGCGGTTATTGCTCGGCGGCCAGGGTAGTGTGATGTGGTAAGTATTCACGCCTTAATTACCCCCTCTTTCAGCCAGATAACCTGCGTTCTCGCCATACCTTCCAGCGCGCATTCTTTTGCATATCCAGCGTCAACAAAATGCGTGCGGCGGTCGATTTCGTCGTGGCAGGCAGAACATGCAATGGTGGCAATCAGGTCTGGCGGTTTCGTACCGGTGCCGCACAATCCAGTCAGCCGGATATGTGCCAGTACAGACGTTTCAGGGTTGCCATTACATACGCCAGGGATTCTTACCTGGCATTCCCGACCACGCGCTGCTTTTCTCAAATCAGCCATGACTCCTCCTTGCTGCCAGTCGCAACCATTTTTTATCAACCAGGCTGGCGGTATACCCGAGCAGTGTTGGTATTTCGGATGGCTTCAGCTCAGGTTTACGCTTACGACGATTTGGTACTCTGTAGATGTGTCCGTTCATGACACGAATAAGCGGTGTAGCCATTACGCCTCCTGCTTGTCGCGGAGCTGCTGGAACTCGCAGCTCTGCGGAATAGTCAGATGGCAACCAATATTCATCGCCCAGGCTTCAACCTTACACAGGAAGACATACATCTCTCCGGTATCAAGATCGGAGGTATGGCGTAACGACTGGATAGTGGTGATATCACCGGTTACGACATCAACCAGGTCCTTGGTTTCATAACCGAGGTATGTGTGTTTGAGAGCATCTTTTACCCATGCTGAAGTAGCGAACGATTTCCCCCTGCTGATGAGGTATTCACTGATTTCGCTGTACCACATGTGGCTGAGTGCATTCTGGGAAAGACTGCGTTTCTCACGCCACGGTTTAAGCACCATGCGAAAGCATTTGCCTTCCTCCAGATAAGGCTGGATCTGCTGGCCGATAGCGGTGAAGTTGCCGCGATGTAATTTGATGCCGTCTTGTGGGAGGTTCACGCTTCACCTCCGCAGAGGTCAAACGCTAGATGCAAAGAATTGCAGGTGCATTTCTGCATCAGTGAAGGGAGAAGAGAGTTTGGATTGTATGTGCGCATAAACGTCCCCGTTTAGCGCAGAAGTCACCGGAGTTGTTCAGGCTCCGAGGACATTATTATTGCTGGTTGATAATGGAAAATCAAAGCTTACTAAGCTGAGGAGGATTTCTTGGGGTGATATTTACGGATTGCAGCATCAATACGGACGCGGGATGGTAAGACATCGAATGCTATGTTGTAGTATTCACTATCAAACGCTTGATGTCTCACAACATTAAATTCTTTAAACTCAGTCACTTGGTAAACCACTGGTTCATTGGAATTGGTAGAACGCACTACCGATTTCGTTACCACGCTTATCTTATCAAGCCCTGCTTCATCGTTCTTTATATCGCCTTCATGACCTAAACCAAAAACTAAGTAATCTTCCACGTTAAGCTCCTATAAGATTTTGTTATATGTCGTTTTTGGCCAATTATTTCATTAAACTTTTTGAGACAAATACTTGTTCGCACTTTGCCATATATGGCTCTCTGCCTGATACTTCATGGTATAGAGCATGATTTAGCATAATGTTTTTCATGCTTTCTTCGCAGTCTTTCCTGCTATAAAAGACGTTTACCGGCTCTTTTGTGGTGTTGACATTCACTACTTCCACTGAACAACCTGACATATTGCTGAGGCTAGCACAGGTGCTCAAAACCAGCACAAATAGTTCGTGCATAAAACGACTCCCTTATCTATGTGCTGGTTATATTGCCCAAATTCTAATAGAAATTACGACTATTTTTTAACGGCAGCAACATCTTGTATTCCTAAACTTAGCAGAAGGCGGTGGGTAAAGACGGTACCATAGTGTCATTTCGATGGCCTCCTGTCGAAAACAATAGGCCTTCGATGCTAAGTTCTGTATACCGACAATACCCGTTTCATCGCGGCACTCTGGCGACACTCCTTAAAAATCATATTCGTGCTCACCTTTCCTTCCCGTTCTTCTCTGGTAGCGAACCGGTAATACACCGTTCGCCAGACCTTACCATCAACGACCAGGATTCCTGCCCGCGCCATTTTAGCCGCAGCCTGATTTATGCTGGCTACGGTTGCGCCTGTTACCGCGGCAACGTCCTGCGCACAGAAGTTCTTATGAGTCCCCAGGTAATGAATAATTGCCTCTTTGCCCGTCATGCTCTTGCTCCTTTCAGCCCAAACTTAGCTTTGATTTCTGCGATCTTCGCCAGAGCCTGTGTACGATTTAGAGGTCTACCGCCCATGACAGGAAGTTGTTTTACTGGTTCAGGGATCGCCTCACCACGGTTAATTCTCGCAGTCATATGGACAAGCTCATCTGCGGCCTTACGGCGTAATTCCGCATCAGTAAGCGCATTGGCCCGCATGTTCTGATACAGGTTGGTAACCAGCCAGTAGTGCGCGTTTGATTTCCACGGATAAGACTCCGCATCCGGATACAGGCCTCGCTTCCGGCAATACTCGTAAACCATATCAACCAGCTCGCTGACGTTTGGCAGTCCGGCGATAACGGATGCTTCTTCCCGGCACCATGCAACAAACTGCCCGGGTGATGGCAGGAATGGTCGATTCTGCCGACGGGCTACGCGCATTCCTGCGTTAACCTGTTCCATTGTGGTGATCCCGTTTTCCCGGAAAGCCAGAACCCACTGGCGGCGGATTTCGTTCAGTTCGTTCTGATCCCGGTTAGCCAGGCTCGCCGGGAAAGTTGCCAGTAACTGGCTGAACACACCGTTGATGATCTGCGCTACCTGCTGTACCTGCGGCTTTTCGTCGTACTGTTCCGGCATGTTGTTGGCGATCCGACGCATCTGCTCACGGTCAAAGTTAACCATCTGTGCGGCGATGTTTTTCATAAATCCACCCCGTAAATCCAGTCAGTGTTCGTCAGGTCGAGTTTTGGTTTGCCGGCTGTCACGCCAGCCTGTTGCTTGTTTCGGTTGATTTCGAGCTGGGTCCACTTGTCGCGGAGTTTGGCCGGACTCAGCACGTTACCGGACCAGAAGTTGTCCTGGCATGCCCAGCGGAACAGCACGCACATGTCGCGGTGGTTACGTCCGTCACGTTCACGCATCAGGCGGATATCGTTAGCCCACCCTGCAAAATTCGGTTTTCTGGCTGAGGGCGCGATGGTCTTCACCATGTCAAACATCCACTCTGCGGCGGTCAGGTCTTCTGCTGTCCCCCACTTGCTGCCGCTCTGAATTGCAGCATCTGGTTTCACCACAGGAAGATCGTTTTCTGGTTGGTCAGAGGATTCGCCAGAATTCTCGGACGAAAAAGGTTTTATATTGTCTTTTGTTAGTTTGTCTTTTGTGTTTACCTGATTCGGGTAAACGCCTTTACCTGATTTGGGTAAACTTTTCTTACCTGATTCAGGTAAATTTACCTCTTTCAGGTAAACTTTATTTTTCTTACCTGATTCGGGTAATGTTGCCCATTCACTGACCACATTATTAATACCGATATTCCGCCCGCTCTGAATCAAAATCCCACGCTTTACCAGAACACTTTTTGCAGCAGAACACTTGTGCGGCAATATCCCGGTCAATTCGGACAGTTGCTCGTTGCTCACCCAATCCAGTTTTTTATTAAAGCCATATGTTTTGCGCATGACAGCCAGGAAGACCAGAAGCTGGTGCTGTGTTAATCCGGCCAGCATCACAGCTTCCAGCAACTCATTTGCAATGCGCGTATAACCATCATCGAGATCTGCCACGCGCGGCTCCTTTTGTGCCGCATCCGGCACTGGAAAATTGAATATCTCAGCAGTGTTTGCCATAATTCCTCCCGCAATGAGTGTGTTACGATTTGCACCTGAAAGTCGGTTCTGTTCCCGCAGACCGACTTTCGCCATTTCTGAACCTGTCATATTGCCCCCAGCATGGTGGTCACCATCGCCATTAATGGACCAGCCAGATCCGGGTCCACACGAAACATCGACACAATACCTTCACTCATTTCCTTCAGTTTCTGGTGGCGTGGTGCGTTGAGAATGACAGCCTGTTTTGCCTCACTGAGTTCCTTTTCCATTTCAGCCAACCGAGTCATGAAGCTATCCTGCTCAACCAGGTAACCGCGATATTCCAGCGGTAGTACCGCCAGAATTGCCGGGGTCAGTTCACGCACGTTATTTCGGTATTTTTCAGAATCGAATTTGTTATCGAGGAAGCGGAACAGCTTCTGGCGTGCACGACTGACATCATCAGGGAAATCGATGGTGCCGCCGCCCTGCTCCCGATACTCATTCACAATGAGTGCGGCAACAACATCCTGATTATCTGCAGCCGACCAGGCGCGAACGGCATCACGGATTTTTTCGTGGCCTGCCGCCTGTTTTGTTTGAGAACGATTTATCAGCGCAGCCGGGGTAATTCCGCTAGTCTGTTGGTATGTAATTGGTTGCATAATTAATTCCTTTAGTTTGAATTGACTGTTAATCAGTCTGTTAAGTTGATTGCTTATTGTTAAAGAGCGTGAAATGGAAATTTAAGCTGCGTTCTTTTCGGTGTGTGGAAACAACTTCGGAAGGTCCGGGCGAATCTGGTATGCCTTCACAACTCCACCAGTAGCCGTAACAATGCTGCCGACATGTTCAGGGGATACCTTTGCTTTGTTGTGAAGCCACTTATAGACGGCCTGCTGTGAAACTTCGCAGGCATCGCCCAGTTTCTTTTGTGAACCAACGATATTGATCGCTGTTTTGATTGCTGGGTTCATAACAACCTCCGTGGTTAATCTGAATCAAGATTAAAACTATGGTTGTTTTTAGTCAACAACCATTTTCGTTTGATGTAATAAAACCCTGGTTGTACATTTGGTCTATGAAAACAACACTCTCAGAAAGACTTAAAGAAGCCAGATTAGCGCGAGGCCTTACACAAAAGGCGCTTGGGGATTTGGTCGGGGTTAGCCAAGCTGCTATTCAGAAAATCGAAACAGGGAAAGCTAACCAAACAACTAAAATCGTGGAGATCGCGAACGCTTTGGGTGTGCGCGCAGAATGGTTATCTTCTGGCGTTGGAAATATGTCAGACAGTACAGTGCAACCAATACAATCAACTGTCAGCCATTCCAAATACTTTAAGATTGACGTTCTTGATATAGAAGTGAGTGCCGGGCCGGGAGTCATCAACCGTGAGTTTGTAGAAGTTCTACGCTCGGTTGAGTACTCGTTTGACGATGCTCGTCACATGTTCGATGGTAGGAAGGCAGAAAATATCCGCATCATTAACGTGCGTGGTGACAGCATGTCAGGAACGATCGAACCAGGTGATCTGCTGTTCGTTGATATCACGGTTAAATCTTTCGACGGTGATGGTATCTATGCGTTTCTGTATGACGACACAGCCCATGTAAAGCGCCTGCAAATGATGAAGGATAAGCTGCTGGTTATCTCTGATAACAAAAGCTACTCACCGTGGGACCCGATCGAGAAAGATGAGATGAACCGGGTATTTATCTTCGGGAAAGTTATTGGGAGCATGCCGCAGACGTATAGGAAGCATGGATAGTACCAATTAAAAATTATCAACCGGGCATTGTGCTCATTCAGTAAAACAACTTAATTATTCATTTTAGAATGGAGAACTTAATGGATACTTTAAAATATGAGAAATTCTCTGATTTTGATCACAATGACCCATTTTTTGACTCTTTAAAAAAAGATTATAAAGAGTTTCCTCTTTGGTTAGAAAAAAAAGCCAGAGAAGGAGAATCAGCTTATGTGCTCTATGATGACAAGCATAAAATCGAAGGTTTTATGTATCTAAAAGAAAATGATGATGCAAATGACATTAATCCAGCGCTCCCACCAGGACGTCATCTAAAGATAGGAACATTCAAATTTGAATCTAAAGGCACCCTTCGCGGACAACGATTTCTAAAAAAAGCGTTTGACCATGCATTTTCATCAAAATCTGATGATATTTATGTTACTGTTTTCGACAAACACGTCCATCTAATAAAACTTTTCCAAACGTACGGATTTTACATTCATGGTGAAAAAGAAACACATAACGGGAAAGAGTTTGTATATGCGAGGTCTTTGCATGAGCCTTATGGTGATATTTTATTAGATTACCCTCGAATAATGACATCAAGGGCCAACAAATATTTACTGGCGATTTATCCCGAATATCACACTAGACTATTCCCTGATTCAAAACTTGTAAATGAATCACCAGATATTGTCAAAGATATATCCCATGCTAACAGCATTCATAAAATTTACATATGTGGAATGCGTTCTGTGATGGGAATGAAAAGAGGAGATATCATTGTCATCTATAGAACCGGAGACAAAAAAGGGCCAGCTCGCTATCGTTCTGTAGCCAGTACATTATGTGTAGTTGAGAGCGTAAAAAATATTTCTGAATTTTTAAGCGAAGATAGTTTTGTAGACTATTGTATTCGTTTTAGCGTATTTTCTGAAGATGAACTCAGAAAAATCTATAAAGAACGTCGATACCCTTTCATTATAAGATTCACATACAATCTGTCTTTGCCAAAGAGACCCAATCGTGCTATTTTAATAGATCATGTGGGGCTAAATGGTTCGCGTGCATTCCGATGGAGTCACTTTAAACTCACAAATGAGCAGTTCTTAAAGATCATCGAGTTAGGCAAGATAAATGAAAGTTTTATTATCCATTAAGCCTGAGTTTGCAGAAAAAATATTGAACGGAACAAAGCGGTTCGAGTTTCGTAAAGGTATATTCAAAAATCCGCAAATTAGCACCGTTGTTATTTATGCCACGATGCCATTAGGTAAAGTTGTTGGTCAATTCCGTATTGAATCAATACTAAGTGACGAACCGGAATCTCTTTGGAAAAAGACGGAAAAACACGCAGGTATTTCTAAGCAATTTTATGACTCATATTATTCAGGTAGAGAAAAGGCCTACGCAATAAAAATTGGTGAAGTGGAAAGATATAAAGAACCAATTCCTATCTCTGCTCTAGGGAGTAATATTAAGCCACCACAATCATATCTTTACCTACCTGCGTAAGAATCCCGGCCACCGTGCCGGGTTTTCTTTTGTCCCCTCATCACACAAACCGTTCAAATAACCACCACGACATCCCTTCAGTTATCGCTATGCGATGCAAGTCACAAAATAAATCCATCCTAAATACAACCAGTTATATCTAAAACAACCAGTAAAACAACTTTTGTTGTTGACGATAAAACAACTATAGTTTTAAATAAATTCATCGCAACAACACAACGATACGGCAACCACCTGATTCACCGTTGCGATGACCGCTTAGATCCGCAGCTTGAATTTCAGCAGGCTCCGGGGAGTGCGAGGGGTGAAGCGGACGCGTGAACGTCGGTGTGACCAGCTGAAATCAACTCAACACTTCATACCTCAGTCGCTTCAACGAGGCGGCTTAGTTATGACAACCGGCGGCCATCCACCGCCTGAATACGCGCAGAAGTCTATATATGTTCAGCAGCCCAGCTTACGGGCAGGAGTTTTTATGGTTCATCAACATTACGGAACGCAGACCGTTAATCGCGGTGCGGTCATGCCAGGAATGCTGGTCAAACACAAAGATGGTACCTGGACTGCATCAGCTAATTTACGCGGACGACTTTATCTGCATCGCGGCATTGAGCGCACTTATACCCGTGACTTGCTCGTGGAAGTTTTTCTCGACGGACGCGGCAACGGTCTGAATCACTAATCCCCTTTCCTGTTTTCCGAATCAGCCTGGCATTCCGCGGGCGATTTTTTCACAGCCATTTTCAGGAGTTCAGCCATGAACGCTTATTACATTCAGGATCGTCTTGAGGCTCAGAGCTGGGCGCGTCACTACCAGCAGATCGCCCGTGAAGAGAAAGAGGCAGAACTGGCAGACGACATGGAAAAAGGCCTGCCCCAGCACCTGTTTGAATCGCTATGCATCGATCATTTGCAACGCCACGGGGCCAGCAAAAAAGCCATTACCCGTGCGTTTGATGACGATGTTGAGTTTCAGGAGCGCATGGCAGAACACATCCGGTACATGGTTGAAACCATTGCTCACCACCAGGTTGATATTGATTCAGAGGTATAAAACGGATGAGTACAGCACTCGCAACGCTGGCAGGGAGGCTGGCTGAACGTGTCGGCATGGATTCTGTCGACCCACAGGAACTGATCACCACTCTTCGCCAGACGGCATTTAAAGGTGATGCCAGCGATGCGCAGTTCATCGCATTGTTGATCGTCGCCAACCAGTACGGCCTTAATCCGTGGACGAAAGAAATTTACGCCTTCCCTGATAAGCAGAACGGCATCGTTCCGGTGGTGGGCGTTGATGGCTGGTCCCGTATCATCAATGAAAACCAGCAGTTTGATGGCATGGACTTTGAGCAGGACAATGAATCCTGTACATGCCGGATTTACCGCAAGGACCGTAATCATCCGATCTGCGTTACCGAATGGATGGATGAATGCCGCCGCGAACCATTCAAAACTCGCGAAGGCAGAGAAATCACGGGGCCGTGGCAGTCGCATCCCAAACGGATGTTACGGCATAAAGCCATGATTCAGTGTGCCCGTCTGGCCTTCGGATTTGCTGGTATCTATGACAAGGATGAAGCCGAGCGCATTGTCGAAAATACTGCATACACTGCAGAACGTCAGCCAGAACGCGACATCACTCCGGTTAACGATGAAACCATGCAGGAGATTAACACTCTGCTGATCGCCCTAGATAAAACATGGGATGACGACTTATTGCCGCTCTGTTCCCAGATATTTCGCCGCGACATTCGTGCATCGTCAGAACTGACACAGGCCGAAGCAGTAAAAGCTCTTGGATTCCTGAAACAGAAAGCCGCAGAGCAGAAGGTGGCAGCATGACACCGGACATTATCCTGCAGCGTACCGGGATCGATGTGAGAGCTGTCGAACAGGGGGATGATGCGTGGCACAAATTACGGCTCGGCGTCATCACCGCTTCAGAAGTTCACAACGTGATAGCAAAACCCCGCTCCGGAAAGAAGTGGCCTGACATGAAAATGTCCTACTTCCACACCCTGCTTGCCGAGGTTTGCACCGGTGTGGCTCCGGAAGTTAACGCTAAAGCACTGGCCTGGGGAAAACAGTACGAGAACGACGCCAGAACCCTGTTTGAGTTCACTTCCGGCGTGAATGTTATTGAATCCCCGATCATCTATCGCGACGAAAGTATGCGCACCGCCTGCTCTCCCGATGGTTTATGCAGTGACGGCAACGGCCTTGAACTGAAATGCCCGTTTACCTCCCGGGATTTCATGAAGTTCCGGCTCGGTGGTTTCGAGGCCATAAAATCGGCTTACATGGCCCAGGTGCAGTACAGCATGTGGGTGGCACGAAAAGATGCCTGGTACTTTGCCAACTATGACCCGCGGATGAAGCGTGAAGGCCTGCATTATGTCGTGATTGAGCAGGATGAAAAGTATATGGCGAGTTTTGACGAGATGGTGCCGGAGTTCATCGAAAAAATGGACGAGGCACTGGCTGAAATTGGTTTTGTATTTGGGGAGCAATGGCGATGAAGCATCCTCACGATAATATCCGGGTAGGCGCGATCACTTTCGTCTACTCCGTTACAAAGCGAGGCTGGGTATTTCCCGGCCTTTCTGTTACCCGAAATCCCCTGAAAGCACAGCGGCTGGCTGAGGAGATAAATAATAAACGGGGAGCTGTATGCACAAAGCATCTCCTGTTGAGTTAAGAACGAGCATTGAGATGGCACATAGCCTCGCTCAAATTGGAGTCAGGTTTGTGCCAATACCAGTAGAAACAGACGAAGAATTTCATACGTTAGCCGCATCCCTTTCACAAAAGCTGGAAATGATGGTGGCGAAAGCAGAAGCAGATGAGAGAGACCAGGTATGACAACCACTGAATGCATTTTTCTGGCTGCGGGCTTCATATTCTGTGTGCTTATGCTTGCCGACATGGGGCTTGTTCAGTGACACCTCAGCAGGAAAACGCCCTTCGCAGCATTGCCCGTCAGGCTAATTCTGAAATCAAAAAAGCCAGACAGCAGTTTCCGGATAAAAACGTCGATGACATTTGCCGTAGCGTACTGAAGAAGCACCGCGAAACGGTAACGCTGATGGGATTCACACCGACTCATTTAAGCCTGGCAATCGGCATGTTAAACGGCGTTTTTAAGGAACGGTGAACATGAAAAGCAAAATCATCAGGGAGCTACAGGCTCCTTTTTTATTATTCGCATTCACCCTCAAGCGTATTAACCAACAATTCAGGGATTAATGAAAGATGGCGGACATCATTGATTCAGCATCAGAAATTGAAGAATTACAGCGCAATACAGCAATAAAAATGCGTCGTCTGAACCACCAGGCTGTATCTGCCACTTATTGTTGTGAGTGTGGCGATCCCATAGATGAGCGAAGACGCCTGGCCGTTCAGGGTTGTCGGACTTGTGCAAGTTGCCAGGAAGATCTGGAGCTTATCAGTAAACAGAGAGGTTCGAAGTGAGCGTAATTCACTCTCAGGCACTGCGTGAAGCGGCAGAGCAGGCAATGCATGACAACTGGGGATTTGACGCGGACCTTTTCCATGAGCTGGTAACACCATCGATTGTGCTGACACTGCTGGATGAACGGGAAAGAAACCAGCAATACATCAAACGCCGCGACCAGGAGAACGAGGATATTGCGCTAACGGTGGGGAAACTGCGTGTTGAGCTGGAGACAGCAAAAATCAAAACTCAACGAGCAGCGTGAGTAGAAGGTGTTATCTCGGATGGAAGTAAGCGTATTGCTGAACTGGAGGCCTGGGTTGAATACACAAGAGCTGCATACGTAAGAGCAAAAGACAAGGGAGATTTGATCAGAGTTATTACCAGCCAACCAACGGGATTTTACGCTTACGTACCATGTAATTAGGAATCCTTGAAGTGGCAGCCTAACTGCGGATACACTGAAATGGCGATTTGGTAACATGTTTCGCACAAGGCTGTTACTACGCTTAGAGATAATCAGCCATGATTAAACGCTTTGTAAAAAGTAAAAGGAAATTACAATGAAAAAATCAATACTAATTTTAGGGCTTACGTTAATTGTCTCATCTCAAATACCATCGGCAATGGCAAAAAATGAATCAAAACTATGGGTTGTTGTTGATCGAACGGAAAGACATACCTGCCCTTCAAGTAAATGTGGAGTGGCTGGGAAACTATTTTTCAGGGAAGGCGTAGATTTTCTAGAAAAAAAAGGTGAATGGGTTCGTATAACTGAGCCATATTCAGCCTCATGTGTTGGAGGGGAAAGCGAATATATTAAAGAAGGTAATAAATCCTGCACAAGAAAAAATGGAATCGTTAATGGCAAGTTTTCAGAATGGGTTAAACTTAGTGATCTTAGCAGTGAAAGGCCATCAGATCCTGCTGAAAATGCGAGCGGAGATGATACTTTAATCAAAGGATCTGATGACTACCGTATATACAAAAAAGAGTTTTCTTCGGCAGCTAGGAAGTTAATAAATGAAGGGGTCTGCACGGAAAGCGATTTTAAGGAAATCGGAGGGTGGATGGCATCAAGCAATAAGGGTGAAAACATCTATTTCACATATTGCGGAGGAATGACGTTGTCGAACAGAATATACCTAGATGTTAAAAGTGGAAAGACTTTTAGATAATATGATATTACCAATGACAGTATTGATTTAATGCCTCCATAGAATTATCTCTAGGAAGTAGGTATAAGAAAAGCCCGCACAATTAGCTGCTGCGGGCTTTGTGTTATTCGCCATATTTTATGAAGCAAATACGACACTATAGATAATTAAGCGTTGCTGGTTGTCGATTCCTCAATCACTCCTGTGGATGGCTCTCTTCTTGTATGTGCCATTGAAGGGGAATATCGCGTAAAAAGATACCGGAAGTATCCGCGCCGCCATGATTGTCTTTCTCCTGATGCAGGAAAAGCAGAATGGCTAAATCAGCAACAGAGCACAAAGCCGATCAGAGAGCCAAGCAAGCATCATCCGGTATGCGTAAGCTGGAGCTTGTACTTGATGCTCAGGAAATTGAAATGCTGGAGCGTAACTGTGCCACGCGTCGCTTCAGGCGTGCGCCTTGCGAGTTTGGTGAGTACATCGCGTTACTGAGCCGCCAGGATGATGCACGTGTGCGCTGGCGTATAAAATCGATCAGCAGAAAACGTTGCGGTAAGTGCGGCGAGAGAGTTCCTGTTAATTCATGCCCGTGTAATGGTGACTCACAATGCTGGGTGACCAAAGGCTGGCACGAAACAAAATTAATGATATAAATCTCTGTGACATGTCACGGAGGCGGCAATGAAATTAGACCAGCAATATCTAAAAGATCTACTTATCGCATTCGAAAAAACTCGTGGCCCTGACACGATGCTTAGTGAACTAGAGGATAATGGCTTTAATAGATATGACCAAGATTTTATTTTCCATATGCGATTATTATGTGACTACGAATTAATAGTCAGGGTTGATGGAAAACCTGGGTTCGGTCATATAATGTCCAAAGCGTTAGGGGAAGGTGTTGGATATAGTTGGATCGAAGTACCACTGAGGTTGACAGCAAGAGGGCATGATTTTATTGCTGACTTACGTCAAAAGGATGTCTGGCAAGCTATAAAAACAAACTTTAAGGATGAGGGAATTAGTACACTTATGAGTGTTTCAAAATCACTAGCAAAAGGCTTTGCAAGGAAAAAGATAAAAGATATTACAGGAATAGATATTGAATAATTCTTAGCATCAAGCAACTACTGCCTTTGGTGGAAATTATATCTGAACTCGCTACGGCGAGTTTTGTTTTATGGAGATGATAAATGCACTTCCGAGTCACAGGTGAATGGAATGGAGAGCCATTCAACAGGGTTATCGAAGCAGAGAACATCAACGACTGCTATAACCACTGGATGATATGGGCGCAGATAGCGCATGCAGACGTAACCAATATTCGAATTGAAGAACTGAAAGAACACCAATCCGCCTGATGGCGGTTTTTTATTGCCTGATTTGCAGGTTCGATTCCCTATTCGGAGATAGCACTCATGCAACACGAACTACAGCCTGATTCACTGGTTGATTTGAAATTCATCATGGCTGATACTGGCTTCGGTAAGACCTTCATCTATGACCGGATTAAGTCCGGCGACCTGCCTAAAGCCAAAGTTATCCACGGGCGAGCAAGATGGTTATATCGTGACCATTGTGAATTCAAAAATAAGCTCTTAAGCCGCGCCAATGGGTAAAATAGCGGGTAAAATATTTCTCACATCTAAAAAACACCATTCCAATCAATCCCCTGCCGCTTCAAGTAGATGTCTGCAGGGGACACCAGATACCCTTCAAACGAAATCTACCTTCACCCCGTAAAAGATGGGTTTGGCAGCACACTTGCCTTATATCTACTCATTTTTACTGCAACAGGTTGAAATCTCAGCACTGTCAGAAAGCGCTGATGACTAAACAGCCCTGGGCCGGGCGATGTAACCATCACACAGAATCCTGATAGCGAAATATGGCGTGACTCGATACTTCACTCCGCAATGCATTCCTTGATGAATTCGCAGGACCGTGATACACGGGACAGGTCACTGAATGACGACAATGTCCTGGAAATCAGCGAACCGCGCATCTGAAGTACATTTGAGCGACTGTACCAGAACATGAATGAGGCGTTTGGATTAGGCGATTATTAGCAGGGCTAAGCATTTTACTATTATTATTTTCCGGTTGAGGGATATAGAGCTATCGACAACAACCGGAAAAAGTTTACGTCTATATTGCTGAAGGTACAGGCGTTTCCATAACTATTTGCTCGCGTTTTTTACTCAAGAAGAAAATGCCAAATAGCAACATCAGGCAGACAATACCCGAAATTGCGAAGAAAACTGTCTGGTAGCCTGCGTGGTCAAAGAGTATCCCAGTCGGCGTTGAAAGCAGCACAATCCCAAGCGAACTGGCAATTTGAAAACCAATCAGAAAGATCGTCGACGACAGGCGCTTATCAAAATTTGCCACGCTGTATTTGAAGACGGATATGACACAAAGTGGAACCTCAATAGCATGTAACAGCTTCACTAATGAAATAATCCAGGGGTTAACGAACAGCGCGCAGGAAAGGATACGCAACGCCATAATCACAACACCGATAAGTAATGCATTTTTTGGCCCTACCCGATTCACAAAGAAAGGAATAATCGCCATGCATAGCGCTTCGAGTACCACCTGGAATGAGTTGAGATAACCATACAGGCGCGTTCCTACATCGTGTGATTCGAATAAACCTGCATAAAAGACAGGAAAAAGTTGTTGATCAAAAATGTTATAGAAAGACCACGTCCCCACAATAAATATGACGAAAACCCAGAAGTTTCGATCCTTGAAAACTGCGATAAAATCCTCTTTTTTTACCCCTCCCGCATCCGCCGCTACGCACTGGTGATCCTTATCTTTAAAACACATGTTGATCATCATAAATACAGCGCCAAATAGCGAGACCAACCAGAAGTTGATATGGGGACTGATACTAAAAAATATGCCGGCAAAGAACGCGCCAATAGCATAGCCAAAAGATCCCCAGGCGCGCGCTGTTCCATATTCGAAATGAAAATTTCGCGCCATTTTTTCGGTGAAGCTGTCAAGCAAACCGCATCCCGCCAGATACCCCAGGCCAAAAAAGAGCGCCCCCAGAATTAGACCTACAGAAAAATTGCTTTGCAGTAACGGTTCATAAACGTAAATCATAAACGGTCCGGTCAAGACCAGGATGAAACTCATACACCAGATGAGCGGTTTCTTCAGACCGAGTTTATCCTGAACGATGCCGTAGAACATCATAAATAGAATGCTGGTAAACTGGTTGACCGAATAAAGTGTACCTAATTCCGTCCCTGTCAACCCTAGATGTCCTTTCAGCCAAATAGCGTATAACGACCACCACAGCGACCAGGAAATAAAAAAGAGAAATGAGTAACTGGATGCAAAACGATAGTACGCATTTCTGAATGGAATATTCAGTGCCATAATTACCTACCTGTCGTTAAAAAATTCACGTCCTATTTAGAGATAAGAGCGACTTCGCCGTTTACTTCTCACTATTCCAGTTCTTGTCGACATGGCAGCGCTGTCATTGCCCCTTTCGCCGTTACTGCAAGCGCTCCGCAACGTTGAGCGAGATCGATAATTCGTCGCATTTCTCTCTCATCTGTAGATAATCCCGTAGAGGACAGACCTGTGAGTAACCCGGCAACGAACGCATCTCCCGCCCCCGTGCTATCGACACAATTCACAGACATTCCAGCAAAATGGTGAACTTGTCCTCGATAACAGACCACCACCCCTTCTGCACCTTTAGTCACCAACAGCATGGCGATCTCATACTCTTTTGCCAGGGCGCATATATCCTGATCGTTCTGTGTTTTTCCACTGATAAGTCGCCATTCTTCTTCCGAGAGCTTGACGACATCCGCCAGTTGTAGCGCCTGCCGCAAACACAAGCGGAGCAAATGCTCGTCTTGCCATAGATCTTCACGAATATTAGGATCGAAGCTGACAAAACCTCCGGCATGCCGGATCGCCGTCATCGCAGTAAATGCGCTGGTACGCGAAGGCTCGGCAGACAACGCAATTGAACAGAGATGTAACCATTCGCCATGTCGCCAGCAGGGCAAGTCTGTCGTCTCTAAAAAAAGATCGGCACTGGGGCGGACCATAAACGTAAATGAACGTTCCCCTTGATCGTTCAGATCGACAAGCACCGTGGATGTCCGGTGCCATTCATCTTGCTTCAGATACGTGATATCGACTCCCTCAGTTAGCAGCGTTCTTTGCATTAACGCCCCAAAAGGCTCATCACCGACCCGACCTATAAATCCACTTATTCCGCCTAATCTGGCGATTCCCACCGCAACGTTAGCTGGCGCGCCGCCAGGACAAGGCAGTAGGCGCCCGTCTGATTCTGGCAAGAGATCTACGACCGCATCCCCTAAAACCCATACTTTGGCTGACATTTTTTTCCCTTAAATTCATCTGAGTTACGCATAGTGATAAACCTCTTTCTCGCAAAATCGTCATGGATTTACTAAAACATGCATATTCGATCACAAAACGTCATAGTTAACGTTAACATTTGTGATATTCATCGCATTTATGAAAGTAAGGGACTATATTTTTATAAAAGTTAACGTTAACAATTCACCAAATTTGCTTAACCAGGATGATTAAAATGACGCAATCTCGATTGCATGCGGCGCAAAACGCACTAGCAAAACTTCATGAGCACCGGGGTAACACTTTCTATCCCCATTTTCACCTCGCGCCACCTGCCGGATGGATGAACGATCCAAACGGCCTGATCTGGTTTAACGATCGTTATCACGCGTTTTATCAACATCACCCGATGAGCGAACACTGGGGACCAATGCACTGGGGACATGCCACCAGCGACGATATGATCCACTGGCAGCATGAGCCTATTGCGCTAGCGCCAGGAGACGATAATGACAAAGACGGGTGTTTTTCAGGTAGTGCTGTCGATGACAATGGTGTCCTCTCACTTATCTACACCGGACACGTCTGGCTCGATGGTGCAGGTAATGACGATGCAATTCGCGAAGTACAATGTCTGGCTACCAGTCGGGATGGTATTCATTTCGAGAAACAGGGTGTGATCCTCACTCCACCAGAAGGAATCATGCACTTCCGCGATCCTAAAGTGTGGCGTGAAGCCGACACATGGTGGATGGTAGTCGGGGCGAAAGATCCAGGCAACACGGGGCAGATCCTGCTTTATCGCGGCAGTTCGTTGCGTGAATGGACCTTCGATCGCGTACTGGCCCACGCTGATGCGGGTGAAAGCTATATGTGGGAATGTCCGGACTTTTTCAGCCTTGGCGATCAGCATTATCTGATGTTTTCCCCGCAGGGAATGAATGCCGAGGGATACAGTTACCGAAATCGCTTTCAAAGTGGCGTAATACCCGGAATGTGGTCGCCAGGACGACTTTTTGCACAATCCGGGCATTTTACTGAACTTGATAACGGGCATGACTTTTATGCACCACAAAGCTTTTTAGCGAAGGATGGTCGGCGTATTGTTATCGGCTGGATGGATATGTGGGAATCGCCAATGCCCTCAAAACGTGAAGGATGGGCAGGCTGCATGACGCTGGCGCGCGAGCTATCAGAGAGCAATGGCAAACTTCTACAACGCCCGGTACACGAAGCTGAGTCGTTACGCCAGCAGCATCAATCTGTCTCTCCCCGCACAATCAGCAATAAATATGTTTTGCAGGAAAACGCGCAAGCAGTTGAGATTCAGTTGCAGTGGGCGCTGAAGAACAGTGATGCCGAACATTACGGATTACAGCTCGGCACTGGAATGCGGCTGTATATTGATAACCAATCTGAGCGACTTGTTTTGTGGCGGTATTACCCACACGAGAATTTAGACGGCTACCGTAGTATTCCCCTCCCGCAGCGTGACACGCTCGCCCTAAGGATATTTATCGATACATCATCCGTGGAAGTATTTATTAACGACGGGGAAGCGGTGATGAGTAGTCGAATCTATCCGCAGCCAGAAGAACGGGAACTGTCGCTTTATGCCTCCCACGGAGTGGCTGTGCTGCAACATGGAGCACTCTGGCTACTGGGTTAACATAATATCAGGTGGAACAACGGATCAACAGCGGGCAAGGGATCCGCGTCACTCTTCCCCCTTCACGACCTTCAATAATATGCAATGCAGCTTCCCGCCCGATAATGTCATGTGGAAGCTGAATTGTGGTCAGCGGCGGTAAAAACAGATGCCCGACGCCAACCAGATTATCAAAGCCCATTACGGCGACATCCTGCGGGATTCGTACCCCCTTCGCCAGAAGAACCTGATAAGCCACAAAGGCTGCGCGATCGTTACCACATATCAGAACATCAAAATCTGGTTTGCCCGATTTGAAGTGGTCATTGAGTAAACTTGCGAGATCGGTGTAGTGATCATCACCTGTTGCCATGTGAAATTGTTTCACCTCAGCCAGATCTCGTCCAGCATCACGCCAGGCCTGCTCAAATCCCTGCCGACGATACCCTGTTGCCAACGCACTTTCCGGTAGCCAGAAGCATAACGGTTGACGATAGCCCGCCGCGAGCAAATGCTGTGTTGATTCATATTGTGCAGTGTAATCATCAGGGATATAACTGGGTAACGCTGGGTCATCCGCCACACAGTTCGCCAATACAATATTTTCACCATACAGAGACTCAGGCAGCGTGATATGTCGCAGCCCCATTGTAGTATAGATAATGCCATCCGGACGGTGGGCAAGCAGCTGACGTGCCGCGCGGGCAGCGTCATCTTCAGAAAAAATATTGATTAAAAAACTATTCCAGCCGAACTCGCTGGCGGTTTGCTCAATGGCAAGCAGAATATCAACAGAGAAAGGAGTGGTAGCCGTGTCCTGCGCCAGCACGGCGAGAGTCGACGGCTTACGTCCTTGAGCGCGCATCTTACGGGCGGAAAGATCAGGAACATAATTCAGGGTCTGGATTGCCTGCAATACGCGGTCACGCGTTGCAGGACGCACAGATTCTGCATTATGCATCACCCGGGAGACTGTCATCATCGACACTCCCGCCAGGCGTGCGACATCCTTTAATGAAGCCATACCCAAGCCGTTTGCCGTAAAACGGGCACTGTAGCAGAAACAGACGTCACTGGCGAGATCCAACGATATTCTCAACGCCCTATCACCCGACACGGCAATACAATAAAAAATAACAATAATTGCCGGATAATTGTACTCAATTCCGCCTCTGTTCTCGCCAACGAGTAACCATATAGGCAAGTAAGTAAAACATGCCAACTGGCATCGCCAACCTGGAGAAGAAAATATAAATATGGATCATTGTGCTGCCGCTGTATCCCGACATCAGCCCGGAAATTATTGCGATTGCTATCGGTTCAGGTGCAATTGGCTGCACGATCGTTACGGACTCGCTTTTCTGGCTAGTGAAGCAATATTGCGGCGCTACGCTCAATGAAACATTTAAATACTATACGACAGCGACATTTATCGCTTCAGTCGTCGCTCTGGCGGGCACATTCCTGCTGTCATTTATCATCTAAGCGCAAAGAGACGTACTATGGAAAACGCTAAAATGAACTCGCTCATCGCCCAGTATCCGTTGGTAAAGGATCTGGTTGCTCTTAAAGAAACCACCTGGTTTAATCCTGGCACGACCTCATTGGCTGAAGGTTTACCTTATGTTGGCCTGACCGAACAGGATGTTCAGGACGCCCATGCGCGCTTATCCCGTTTTGCACCCTATCTGGCAAAAGCATTTCCTGAAACTGCTGCCACTGGGGGGATTATTGAATCAGAACTGGTTGCCATTCCAGCTATGCAAAAACGGCTGGAAAAAGAATATCAGCAACCGATCAGCGGGCAACTGTTACTGAAAAAAGATAGCCATTTGCCCATTTCCGGCTCCATAAAAGCACGCGGCGGGATTTATGAAGTCCTGGCACACGCAGAAAAACTGGCTCTGGAAGCGGGGTTGCTGACGCTTGATGATGACTACAGCAAACTGCTTTCTCCGGAGTTTAAACAGTTCTTTAGCCAATACAGCATTGCTGTGGGCTCAACCGGAAATCTGGGGTTATCAATCGGCATTATGAGCGCCCGCATTGGCTTTAAGGTGACAGTTCATATGTCTGCTGATGCCCGGGCATGGAAAAAAGCGAAACTGCGCAGCCATGGCGTTACGGTCGTGGAATATGAGCAAGATTATGGTGTTGCCGTCGAGGAAGGACGTAAAGCAGCGCAGTCTGACCCGAACTGTTTCTTTATTGATGACGAAAATTCCCGCACGTTGTTCCTTGGGTATTCCGTCGCTGGCCAGCGTCTTAAAGCGCAATTTGCCCAGCAAGGCCGTATCGTCGATGCTGATAACCCTCTGTTTGTCTATCTGCCGTGTGGTGTTGGCGGTGGTCCTGGTGGCGTCGCATTCGGGCTTAAACTGGCGTTTGGCGATCATGTTCACTGCTTTTTTGCCGAACCAACGCACTCCCCTTGTATGTTGTTAGGCGTCCATACAGGATTACACGATCAGATTTCTGTTCAGGATATTGGTATCGACAACCTTACCGCAGCGGATGGCCTTGCAGTTGGTCGCGCATCAGGCTTTGTCGGGCGGGCAATGGAGCGTCTGCTGGATGGCTTCTATACCCTTAGCGATCAAACCATGTATGACATGCTTGGCTGGCTGGCGCAGGAAGAAGGTATTCGTCTTGAACCTTCGGCACTGGCGGGTATGGCCGGACCTCAGCGCGTGTGTGCATCAGTAAGTTACCAACAGATGCACGGTTTCAGCGCAGAACAACTGCGTAATACCACTCATCTGGTGTGGGCGACGGGAGGTGGAATGGTGCCGGAAGAAGAGATGAATCAATATCTGGCAAAAGGCCGTTAATAACGTTTCAACGCAGCATCGCAATCCTTTCCCTGGGTGAGCGATGCTGCCGATGGCGCAGACTTAAGATCCCCGGTCTTACCCGCTATAACCCCCTCCTTTTATCATCACCCAATGCCTTTCGCTGTAAACGGCGGTTTCGCAAACCAAACCAAAACCGTAAGTAAGATAAAAGCAATAGCCGCCATACGGAAAATCTCATTTGCAGAAATAGAAAGTGACTGCTGGGTTATTTCATTATTAATTTCATTAAGAACTCCTGAAAGCGAACCATAGTATTTATCCATAATTTGTGACGATGAATTAAACACGGGGTTAAATTGATCGATGGTTGCTGTCAACTGACTATGGTGTAACGATTCGCGTCGTCCCCACAGCGTCATTGTCAACGACGTACCAACTGATCCTGACAAGGTACGAAAAAAATTACTCATACTCGAGGCATTGGCAAATTTATTATCTGGCAAGCCTGAAAACGAAATCGTTGTTAAGGGTAAAAAGAAACAGGCAACGGCGAATCCCTGAAAAAACTGCGGCAAAATGATGCCTGTAAAATCAATCGTTGGCATAAATGTCACAGAACGCCAGTAATAGCAAACCGCATACATCAAAAAACTAAATGTCACTAACAACCGCATGTCTATTTTGTTGCCATAACGTCCTATCAAAGGTGAAATTAATAGTGGCATGATGCCGATGGGCGCATAAGCAAGTCCGGCCCATATCGCATTATACCCCATCGTTTCCTGGAGTAACTGCGGCATAAGGACGATCGCTCCAGAGTAAAATAAATACGCGCATGTGATACTCACAATACCAATGGTGAAGTTACGGGACTTAAACAAACTGAGATCAAGAATCGGGTTCTCTGAGGTCGACTCCCAAATGGCTAAAGAGATCAGAGAAATAACTGATACTACTGTTAATATTATTATTGTACTCGAGTTGAACCAATCCAGATCGCGCCCTTTATCAAGCATAATTTGCAAGCCACCAACACCGAGCACTAACAGGGTCAGTCCTGGTAGATTCATTTTGACCGGTGAAGTCTCAGTTTCTCTTCCTTTAAGTAAGGTTAAGCATAATGTCAGGACGATAATCCCCATAGGGACATTGATTAAAAATATCCAACCCCAGCTAAAGTTATCACAAATATAACCGCCCAATATCGGCCCACATATCGGAGCGATAATCACGGTCATTGACCATAATGCCAGAGCAAATGTTCTTTTTTCTGGCGGATAATTCCTTAATAATAAACTCTGTGACAGTGGAATTAACGGCCCCGCCATTAACCCCTGAACGACTCTAAAAAATATCAGCACATCAAGATTGGTCGATAGGCTACACATTAATGAAGACAGCGAAAAAAAGGTTACTGAAAGTAAAAATAATCTTAATTCGCCTATTCTTTGTGCCAACCTGCCAGTAACAGGGATCGCAATGGCATTTGCTACACCAAACGAGGTGATAACCCAGGTGCCTTCGTCTGTTGATGCTCCCAGAAAGCCAGATATTGTCGGTATTGCGACGTTAGAAATAGTGGAATCCAACATTTGCATAAATGTCGCTAATGACAATGCAATAGTGACGCACCATAACGTCCCACCGGTTAATGGTGCCGGAGTTGATTTAGTGATTGCCATTAAAATTGTCCATTATGCGAAATAATGTTGCTAATTTCTTTTTCTATCGGACTGGTATCGATAACTAAAGCCTTACTGGTATAAGCCGGCATGGAGGTCACGGTTGAAGCCAGCTCAGGCATCTCGGCAATGTCTTCGTTCTTCGTATCAATAGTTGCTGTCATCGATAAACCAATACGCAAGGGATGTTCCATGAGTTCTTTTGGATCAAGAGAAACTTCAACCGGTACACGCTGAACGATTTTGATCCAGTTCCCTGTCGCATTTTGTGCAGGTAATAAGGAGAACGCATTGCCGGTTCCCATATTGATCCCTGTCACCCGACCATGAAACACAACATTTTCACCATAAAGATCGCTGATAATATTGACCGATTGACCAATCCGTACATCCGTGAGTTGTGTTTCTTTAAAGTTGGCATTAACCCACATTTGACGTGCCGGTACGACAGCCATTAACGATTGTCCGGGGCTCACTGTTTCGCCGACCTGAACACTTCGCTGGGCAATATAGCCGGTAACCGGACTCTTAATATCCGTACGTTTAAGCGCCAACCAGGCTTCTTTAGTTGCATCCGCCGCTTCAACGACTTGTGGCTGACGGTTTAATGGTGTGTTCATTACTAAAGCTTTATTCGCTTTATAAGCCTGGATAGCGGCATTCAATGCCGCTTTGCTACTTATTAACGTATCTTTGGTATGCTCCAGCGTTTCTTTTGAAATAACCCCCTGCTTCGCTAACGGCACTCGACGGTTATAATCTTCTAAAGATTGTTGATACTGAATACGTGCTGAAGCGACTTCGGCACTGTATTGTTTATCCTGTAAGTATAGTTTATTCGTTTGCCGAACAATATTTGCCAGATTATTTTTAGCTTTATTGAGTGCGATAGTGGCATCAGTTTTATCCAGTGAAACTAAAATGTCACCTTGTCGAACGTAGTTCGTATCTTTATGATTAACGACAGTGACACTACCTGAGACTTGTGCAGAAATTGGATCTGCATTCCCCGTGACATAGGCGTCATCTGTACTAATCATGTCTTCTAATTCCATTGACCAATAGGCATAGGCACCTGAAAACGCAATAAATAAAACTACCGCCAATAAAGAAAAGTATTTTCTTCTGTTAGAATGTTTTTTATTTGAATTAATCTGTTCCACTATTATCTCTCATTTCTCATAGATGAAATTTATGAATTGAATGAAAAGAGCATTCATTCTTCATATCAAACACAGTGCATGTGTTGCACATTATCCCAGGAACGTTGGAGGCCTAATTTAAATGAGGTGCAAAAAAAACAACAGAGGACTAAACCGTGGCTTTTGCAATACAATTCTTACGCCTGTAGGATTAGTAAGAAGACTTATAGTGCTAACTTGAAACTATAAATCACCGGTACAATCCCTGATTTTATTGTTGACATTTCATTTATGCCGACTATTTATATGGTATACTTGTCGAATTATCTTAAAGGAAGCTCAGATTTTCTTATTTTTATTGAGAAAATGAGATGACGCCTTATGTCTGTATTACTACAGGGAGAAGGGAGATGCTTCATTGCAAAGGGAATAATCTATGAACGCAATAATTATTGATGACCATCCTCTTGCTATCGCAGCAATTCGTAATTTATTGATCAAAAACGATATTGAAATCTTAGCGGAGTTGACTGAAGGGGGAAGCGCCGTTCAGCGGGTGGAAACACTTAAGCCTGATATCGTCATCATTGATGTCGATATCCCCGGAGTTAACGGTATCCAGGTGTTAGAAACGCTGAGGAAGCGCCAATATAGCGGAATTATTATTATTGTCTCCGCTAAAAATGACCATTTTTACGGGAAACATTGTGCTGATGCTGGCGCTAATGGATTCGTGAGTAAAAAAGAAGGCATGAACAATATCATTGCGGCTATTGAAGCTGCAAAAAATGGCTACTGCTATTTCCCCTTCTCTCTCAACCGGTTTGTTGGAAGTTTAACGTCCGACCAGCAAAAACTCGACTCCTTATCGAAACAAGAAATTAGTGTCATGCGGTATATTCTTGATGGCAAGGATAATAATGACATTGCTGAAAAAATGTTCATCAGCAACAAAACTGTCAGCACTTATAAAAGTCGCCTGATGGAAAAATTAGAATGTAAATCACTGATGGATCTTTACACATTCGCGCAACGTAACAAAATCGGCTAATCACATGAAGTTTTTACCCTATTTTTTTCTTCTCTGTTGTGGTCTTTGGTCGACCATAAGTTTCGCAGACGAAGATTACATCGAATATCGTGGCATCAGTAGTAACAACCGTGTCACACTTGATCCAGTACGTCTGAGCAATAAGGAATTACGTTGGTTAGCGAGCAAAAAAAATCTTGTGATTGCAGTACACAAGTCCCAAACGGCTACCTTGTTGCATACCGATTCGCAGCAACAGGTTCGTGGTATTAATGCTGATTATTTAAATCTTTTAAAAAGAGCGTTAAATATCAAATTAACACTCCGGGAATACGCAGATCATCAAAAAGCAATGGACGCGCTTGCAGAAGGTGAAGTCGATATAGTGTTATCACATTTAGTTACTTCGCCGCCTCTTAATAATGACATTGCTGCAACCAAACCATTGATAATTACCTTTCCGGCGCTGGTAACCACCCTTCACGACTCAATGCGACCGCTTACCTCACCAAAACCAGTAAATATTGCTCGGGTAGCAAATTACCCCCCAGACGAGGTAATTCATCAATCATTTCCAAAAGCAACAATTATCTCTTTTACAAATTTATATCAGGCATTAGCATCCGTCTCAGCTGGGCACAATGATTACTTTATTGGTAGTAACATCATTACCAGCAGTATGATTTCCCGCTATTTCACTCACTCCTTAAATGTAGTGAAATATTATAACTCGCCGCGTCAATATAATTTTTTCTTGACCAGAAAAGAATCTGTCATTCTTAATGAAGTACTCAATAGATTTGTTGATGCTTTAACAAATGAAGTTCGCTATGAAGTATCACAAAATTGGCTTGATACAGGAAACCTGGCCTTTCTGAACAAACCATTAGAACTCACTGAACATGAAAAACAGTGGATTAAGCAGCATCCCAATTTAAAGGTGCTGGAAAATCCTTACTCGCCCCCCTATTCTATGACGGATGAAAATGGCTCGGTTCGGGGCGTTATGGGGGACATTCTTAATATTATTACCTTGCAAACAGGTTTAAATTTTTCTCCGATCACCGTTTCACACAATATCCATGCTGGAACACAGCTTAGCCCCGGAGGATGGGATATAATACCTGGCGCTATTTATAGTGAAGATCGAGAAAATAATGTTTTATTTGCTGAAGCCTTCATAACAACGCCTTACGTTTTTGTCATGCAAAAAGCGCCTGACAGTGAACAAACATTAAAAAAAGGAATGAAAGTTGCCATTCCATATTATTATGAGCTGCATTCGCAATTAAAAGAGATGTATCCGGAGGTTGAATGGATACAGGTCGATAATGCCAGCGCTGCATTTCACAAGGTTAAGGAAGGTGAACTTGATGCTCTGGTCGCGACACAGTTAAATTCGCGTTACATGATCGATCATTACTATCCTAATGAACTTTATCATTTTCTTATTCCTGGCGTTCCGAATGCATCGCTTTCGTTCGCTTTTCCTCGCGGAGAACCGGAACTTAAGGATATTATTAATAAAGCACTGAATGCAATTCCCCCAAGCGAAGTTCTGCGCCTGACGGAAAAATGGATTAAAATGCCCAATGTGACCATTGACACATGGGACCTATATAGCGAGCAATTTTATATTGTTACGACATTATCCGTTTTATTAGTTGGCAGTAGCCTTTTATGGGGATTCTACCTGTTACGCTCAGTTCGTCGTCGTAAAGTCATTCAGGGTGATTTAGAAAACCAAATATCATTCCGAAAAGCACTCTCGGATTCCTTACCGAATCCAACTTATGTTGTAAACTGGCAAGGTAATGTCATTAGTCATAATAGTGCTTTTGAACATTATTTCACTGCGGATTACTACAAAAATGCAATGTTACCATTAGAAAACAGTGACTCACCCTTTAAAGATGTTTTTTCTAATGCGCATGAAGTCACAGCAGAAACGAAAGAAAATCGAACAATATACACACAGGTATTTGAAATTGATAATGGCATCGAGAAAAGATGCATTAATCACTGGCATACATTATGCAATCTTCCTGCAAGTGACAATGCAGTATATATTTGTGGTTGGCAAGATATTACTGAAACGCGTGATCTAATTAATGCACTCGAGGTAGAAAAAAATAAAGCGATAAAGGCTACCGTAGCAAAAAGTCAGTTTCTGGCAACGATGAGTCACGAAATAAGAACACCAATAAGCTCTATTATGGGCTTCCTGGAACTTCTGTCGGGTTCTGGTCTTAGCAAGGAGCAACGGGTGGAGGCGATTTCACTTGCCTACGCCACCGGACAATCACTCCTCGGCTTAATTGGTGAAATCCTTGATGTCGACAAAATTGAATCGGGTAACTATCAACTTCAACCACAATGGGTCGATATCCCTACTTTAGTCCAGAACACTTGTCACTCTTTCGGTGCGATTGCTGCAAGCAAATCCATCGCATTAAGTTGCAGCAGTACATTTCCTGATCATTACCTGGTTAAGATCGATCCTCAGGCGTTTAAGCAGGTCTTATCAAATTTACTGAGCAATGCTCTCAAATTTACCACCGAGGGGGCAGTAAAAATTACGACCTCCCTGGTTCACATTGATGACAACCACGCTGTTATCAAAATGACGATTATGGATTCTGGAAGTGGATTATCGCAGGAAGAACAACAACAACTCTTTAAACGCTACAGCCAAACAAGTGCAGGTCGCCAGCAAACAGGATCTGGCTTAGGCTTAATGATCTGCAAAGAATTAATTAAAAATATGCAGGGCGATTTGTCATTAGAAAGTCATCCAGGCATAGGAACAACATTTACGATCACAATCCCGGTAGAAATTAGCCAGCAAGTGGCGACTGTCGAGGCAAAAGCAGAACACCCCATCACACTACCTGAAAAGTTGAGCATATTAATCGCGGATGATCATCCGACCAACAGGCTATTACTCAAACGCCAGCTAAATCTATTAGGATATGATGTTGATGAAGCCACTGATGGTGTGCAAGCGCTACACAAAGTCAGTATGCAACATTATGATCTGCTTATTACTGACGTTAATATGCCGAATATGGATGGTTTTGAGTTGACTCGCAAACTCCGTGAGCAAAATTCTTCCTTACCCATCTGGGGGCTTACAGCCAACGCACAGGCTAACGAACGTGAAAAAGGGTTAAGTTGCGGCATGAACTTATGTTTGTTCAAACCGTTGACCCTGGATGTACTGAAAACACATTTAAGTCAGTTACACCAGGTTGCGCATATTGCACCTCAGTATCGCCACCTTGATATCGAAGCCCTGAAAAATAATACGGCGAACGATCTACAACTGATGCAGGAGATTCTCATGACTTTCCAGCATGAAACGCATAAAGATCTACCCGCTGCGTTTCAAGCACTAGAAGCTGGCGATAACAGAACTTTCCATCAGTGTATTCATCGCATCCACGGTGCGGCTAACATCCTGAATTTGCAAAAGTTGATTAATATTAGCCATCAGTTAGAAATAACACCTGTTTCAGATGACAGTAAGCCTGAAATTCTTCAGTTGCTGAACTCTGTAAAAGAACACATTGCAGAGCTGGACCAGGAGATTGCTGTTTTCTGTCAGAAAAATGACTAAATAGCGGCTCCCACAATGTTCAAATGTGGGAGCTATTTACCAGCACATCTTACATTTATGATGAGAACTCCTGGCGAATTTGTTCCCCATGCTGGTCGAGCGTTGCCGCTCCCGGCATAACATGCGGGTCCGCGCAGCCGCTGATTTTTATCGGATTACCCGGCATCATTATTCCCCCGGCTTCAATCAACATATTTCTTGCCTGAGTTTGTGGCAATTTAATGGCCTCAGCCACACTTAATAACGGCGCGACGGGTACACCAACTTCATGTATTCTGGCTAACCAAACTTCAGCTGCCTGCGTTTTTAACGTCCGCTCAATATATTGTTTAAGAATAGCCTGGTTTTGTACGCGTAAAATATTGCTGCTAAATCGGGGATCATTAACCAGTTCCGTAAGCTCCAGTGCCTGGCATAACGCAGAAAAAAGCTTGTCATTACCACAACAAATCGTAATCGGCTTATCCTGAGTATTGAAAACATCAAAAGGTGCCATGTAGGGATGGCGATTTCCCAGACGTTGTGGTGACTTCCCTGTCGCGATATATGCCATCAGACCATGCTCCAGAAAACTCAGCGTGGCATCAAACATCGCTATATCGACATGCGCCCCTCTCTGGCTCTTTTCGCGGCCATAAAGTGCACTCACTATTCCGCTGAATAAATAGACACCGCCGCATAGATCCGCAAGAGATGTACCAACGCGCACTGGCGGAGCATCAGGATATCCTGTTTCCATCATTATCCCGCTCATTGCCTGAATGATGGTATCGTAGGCAGGAGCATCTTTTAGCGGACCGGTATGTCCGAAACCTGACGATGAAGCATATATGAGGCGCGGGTTGATTTCTTGAAGCGTTTCCCATGAAAACCCCAGTTTTTCCATTGTACCTGGGCGAAAATTCTCAGCTAATACATCAGCTTGTTTGAGCATATTTATAAATATACTTTTATCGTGATCATTCTTTAAATCAAGAACCACACTCTCTTTGCCATGATTAATAAAACTGTAATAGAGTGACTGTCCATCCACATAGGGACCAAATGTGCGGGTATCATCACCATGACCCGGCGGCTCAACTTTAATTACCCTTGCGCCCATATTACAAAGAAGTTGAGTTCCGAAAGGTCCATTAAGGACATGTGTCATATCGATAACTAATAAGCCTTCAAACGGCCCTTTGCTTTCATTATTTGTCATTTGCTTATGCCTTGAAAAAAGCCGAAGGTGAAAAGACACTTCGGCATTTATGTAAAATCAATAACATGATTAATTATGAAACCAGTCGACTGACATAAATCCACAAGGGAGCCGTGACGACAAAGCCCAGTACGCTCACAGCCAATGACGCTGTACCAGTACGGGTGTAGACATTAAACCGGCTGGCAATAATGATTCCGGAGAATGCCGGCGGTAATGCGCCTGCCAGTACCATCATCTGCAGATGTTCGCTGTTCAAATGACATGCCATACCAACGAGAAGCAGTGCCAGTGGCATCAGAATCAGCTTCAGGAAGGTGTTATAAGCAATTTCGGCACTGAACTCGAATTTATGTGCAGCCAGAGTCAACCCCGCAGCGAATACCGCTACCCCTGAGTTAGCCTTCGCAATCAGATTAAAGGTTGGGTCCCATGCTGCCGGAATTTTTACCCCAACCAACACCAGGATCGTTGCCAGAACAGGTGCCCATACTACTGGCTCCTTTGCCGCAGAAATTAATGCGCTCAGATTACTATTCTTCTTACCATCCGCTCCTGAGGAAGGATTCAGCAAATACAGACCAATAGGAATAGTAATTGCGTTAACAATAATAGAAATAATTGCTACCACTAAACCTGTTGATACGGAATCACCATAAATAGGATCGAGAACTGCAAACCCCAGGAATCCAATGGTAGGTGAACCCGCAATTAATGCACATACAGCTGCTTCTGCATGGGTACGTTTAAAAAATTTGTAGCAACCAAACCAGGAGAAAAAGAAACATCCGACAATAACCACAAGTGATACAAGGGTCAGACGAGTGTCCGCAAAAATCATTTCCCTGTTTGCCCGGGTAATAGAAACAAATAGAGCCGCAGGAAGAGCGTAGTTTAATACCAGTTTATTAAATGCGCGGGCTTGATCTTCTGAAAAAGTTTCTCGTCTGCCGCTAAAATAACCCAACAGCATGATTACGATAATAGGCAATAAATCGCCAATAAAAAATGTTAGCATAATAGTATTTCCGATAAGGGTCCCCTCACCATCGCATAATGAGTTGGCAAGAGGAGACGATGTCAGTATTTAATTACCAGCGACTTGTTTTGGGTTAAGTTTGGTAATATGGCCACTTTCAGTTCCTGCTGCAGGGTCGATGACCACATTAATAATGGTCGGTTTGCGCGACTGAATACCGGTGGTTAAAGCATGACGAAGTTCATCTGTCGTGGTGACGTTATAGCCAACGCCACGAAACGCATCCATTAATTTGTCATACCTTGCATGGTGCAACAGATCCGTTGGTGATGGTGCACCAGCGCCACTGAGATCAACACCGTCTCCTCTGTAGATGCCGCCATTATTAAAAATAACGATCGTCACCGGCAGGTTATATCGACAAATCGTTTCAATTTCCATCCCACTGAAACCAAAAGCACTATCACCTTCAATGGCGACAACCGGAGAACCAGAAGTCACGCTAGCACCGATGGCATAGCCCATACCGATGCCCATGACACCCCAGGTACCACAATCCAGACGACGACGTGGTTTATACATATCAATAATATTTCGTGCATTATCCAGGGTATTTGCACCTTCATTAACTAAATAAATATCCTGGTTCTCGCGCAATACGTCGCGCACAGCACTTAATGCATTAAAGTAATTTAATGGTTGAGTATCTGTACTTAATTTTTCATGCATTTTTTGTGCATTTTGCTGCTTGTGGATATTTAAAATATCGCGCCATACCAGTGGAGTCGTAAATGTGTTTTGTTTCAGTTCTGCCAGCATACCTTGCATACTGGATGCAATATCACCAACGACTGGCACAGCAATGGGGCGGTTGCTGTCAATTTCCTGCGGTTCAATATCCAGTTGAATAAACTGTGTATCTGCCGCCCATCCTTTTTTACCGTGTGCCAATAACCAATTCAGTCGTGCACCAACAAGCATGACAACGTCAGCATTTGCCAGGGCAAACGAACGCGCAGCTGCCGCAGAAAGTGGATGCGTATCTTCAAGGATCCCTTTCGCCATAGACATTGGCAGGAATGGAATCTGAGTACTTTCAATAAATTCACGAAGCTGTTCATCAGCTTGTGAATACGCCGCGCCTTTGCCAAGGATAATTAATGGCCGTTCAGCTTTTGCTAAAAGCGAAATTGCGCTAGTGACTGACTTCGGGCATGGCAATAATGCTGGCGACGGATTTTCAACTTTAACAATCGTGGTTAACGCTTCGTCTTTTTCCATCGTCGCGGCCAGGACATTTGCTGGCAAATCAAGATAAACTCCGCCAGGGCGACCCGATACAGAGACCCGGATAGCGCGTGCCAATGCAATGCCAAGATCCTGCGGCTGATTAACGCGAAATGCTGCTTTGGCATACGGTTTTGCCGCATTCATTTGGTCCAGCTCTTCATAATCACCTTGCTGTAGGTCGACGATCGCGCGGTCGCTGGAGCCGCTAATCATGATCATCGGAAAACCATTTACCGTTGCGTTGGCCAATGCGGTCAAACCATTGAGGAATCCTGGCGCAGAAACTGTCAGGCAGATCCCCGGTTTTTGGGTAAGAAAACCGCTTGCCGCAGCGGCATAGCCTGCCGACTGCTCATGACGAAAACCAATATAACGAATGCCTTCCGCCTGGGCATGGCGTGCCATATCCGTCACAGGAATACCTACAACACCATAAATAGTGTCAATATTATTCTGTTTTAATGCTTCAACGATGATATGCATACCATCTGTCATTTGAAGTTGATCTGACATGATTAATAACCTCGAAATTTTTATAAATTGGGAGCCAGAAGCCCCCGTTAATATCAGATGGCGTGGTTTTGCTTCATTGCAGCAATTTCATCGTCACTATAACCCAGCTCCTGCAATACAGCAGCGGTATGTTCACCTAATAGCGGCGCAGCTTTAATATCCGGCGTAAAGGCAGAGAATTTCATTGGACAACCAACGGTCAGATATTTTCCACGCAACGGTTGTTCCACTTCAACAACACTGCCACTTTGGCGCAAAGAGGGATCAAGTGAAATTTCTTTCATACTTAAAACCGGTGCACAAGGAATATCAAACTGAGTCAAATAGGCCACCGCTTCATGTTTATCAATAGTGACAGTGTATTTTTCGATTTCAGCAAAAATATCGAAAATATGTGGCTGTCGTGCATGGGCTGTACTGTATGCCGGATCGGTAATCCATTCTGGTTTGCCGATGGCTTTACAGGTGTTTTCCCAGTTTTGCTCCTGAATAGTGAAATAAATATAGGCGTTAGGATCGGTTTCCCAGCCTTTACATTTCAGGATCCAGCCAGGCTGACCGCCACCACCTGCATTACCACCGCGGGGAACTGCATCACCAAATGTACCATTCGGATACTGCGGGTATTCTTCCAGATAACCCAATTTATCGAGACGCTGCTGGTCACGTAATTTCACGCGGCAAAGGTTCAATACGGCATCCTGCATTGACATGGTGACTCGTTGCCCACGCCCCGTTTTTTCGCGATGCAGCAAAGCAGCAAGTAAACCGATCAGCAAATGCATTCCGGTGTTGCTGTCACCCAACGCTGCAGCGCTTACCAGCGGCGGACCATCCCAAAAACCCGTAGTGGATGCCGCGCCACCCGCTGCCTGAGCAACGTTTTCATAGGCTTTTACATTCACATAAGGCGAACACTCATCAAACCCTTTGATCGAACCAAAAATCAGACGTGGATTGATTTCTTGAATATGCTCCCAGGTGAAGCCCATGTGATCAATGGCCCCTGGATGAAAGTTCTCGACTAAGATATCAGCTTCGCGGATCAGCTTTTCCATTACCTCTTTGCCTTCCGCTGTTTTGGTATTTAACTCAATAGAACGTTTGTTACTGTTAAGCATGGTGAAGTAAAGCGCATCGATATCAGGAATATCTCGCAGCTGGTGACGCGTTACGTCACCAACGCCGGGACGTTCAATTTTAATAACGTCAGCGCCAAACCAGGCCAGCATTTGAGTACAAGATGGGCCAGATTGCACACCGGTGAAATCGAGAACTTTAATTCCTTGAAGTGGAGTTGACATAGCAATACCTATTAGTTAATTAAATATGTGTTAATTTAGCGTTTATTTAAGGCGTAATATCTTCTATAAATAACCCGCAAAATATCGTCGTAGCTGCACTCGATATTTTTAAAATCCTGTATCAAGTGCTGAAAATCATTTCATCGCCACTTCCAATTCCTTTCTGCATGGTAAGTAGTGAGGACGAAAAGAAGAATATGATAAATATTGATTCGTGGTAATCAGAGAGAGTCGCGACATTTGTGATGTTATTCTTACAACTGTAAGAAGCGCCGGTGATTTACAAGTAAGGGTATGATTACGCTTTTTAAAGCGTACCATAAAACATAACATAATAAATGATTTGTGATGACACGGGATTATTGGGATTTACTTTGAGGAAGATAAAATGCGTGTTTATAGAACCGCGAGCGCCAAATAATTTTATGACCACAACCTGTCGTATTGTGGTCATAAAAAATTGTCGGCTGGAGGGAGTTAAATCCTTTACCTCAATATACTGCCTGTCAGCATTAGTTCACAAACAGTGCTTCGCTGTCGACGATGATTCCATCTTCCGCACCTTTAAGCGCCAGGTTTGCCTCGTAGTATTGCTTTTTATCAAGCAGTTTCTGCGCATCAGCAAGTGCATTACGAGTCTGTTTAAGCGGCATCAGATATTGGTTTTCCATTACGCCAACACCGGCCAGGCGAAGTTCTTCCATTGCGCCCTTTTTATCCCCTTTCGCCATTTTTTCATTGGCAATTTTTATCGCGGCTTCTTTTTCGGGAGTTGCTACATAACTCTCAGAAATTCCGACAGATGCATTAATGACAATATATTGGTCATCATTGAGATTGGTCTTTTTACCTGGCTTAGCGAACTTTGCCCATTCGGTACTGTCATCTGACAGCAAAGCGGAAGCTTCATTGGTCAGTTCTTTTGCCTTTTCTGGATCGCCATGAAACAGAGCCAGGCGCGCTACCTGCACGTCACGCATCGCATATAAACCTTGTTCAGAGATACGCTCTGCTGCTGCCGTTTTCTGGGTTTGCTGAACTTGCTGAGTTTGCTGTTGTGCCGCTACCGGTGCATTATCAGCAGCCCATACAGTTGAAGATGCCAGAATTGCTGTGACCATCGTAGCCATAATTAAACGTTTCATACTTACCTCATTCTTTAACAGTTTTAGAAAACGCCGCCATCATATTGGGTGAGCATGAAATGAGAAATCAGAGAGCAACGGTCATTTTGAAAGGGTTATCTTACAGTTGTAGTTATTATCGCAAGAAGTATTTTAGTCTTACAATTGTAGGAATCTGCTTCCTGTCGCAGAGAACTATTCTTATGTACCACAAAGAGATGTCATTTATTATATCGATGTAAATATTGATTAATTATATGTAAATACAGCCATAACATCGTAGGTTCTCAGTGAACCATTTTCAGGATAACTTTCTATGAAAGTAAACTTAATACTTTTCAGCTTATTTTTATTGGTCTCTATTATGGCATGCAATGTTTTTGCATTTTCCATTTCTGGTGGTGTAAGTGAGAGGAGCTATAAAGAGACTGAAAAAACATCAGCGATGACGACCACACACTCTACAAAACTTCAGCCATCACAGGCGATTTTGTTTAAGATGAGAGAAGATGCGCCACCATTAAACCTCACAGAAGAAATCACGCCTACTTATCCGACAAAGGCGAATTATCTTATTCATCCTGTGCGATAGCGTCTGTCACATGGCAGGTGAACAATCATGTCTGATGCTGATGTGAACACCTGCCCAAATGAGCCATCCTGACCCACTATCGCCTGCCATACCCCACCATAAAGCGAATCATCAAGCCACAAGCCGGGGCAAGAAACATAAATATCCCCGTCACTAGTTCATTACCGCCAGTTAACCACATGGTGAAGTAATAAATGAGTGCAGCGAGGATCACCATGCCGAAGAAAGAAGAGACCGCCGATACCACGTTCAGTACCTGACCGATGTAGCCGCTTACGCAGACAATACACAGGGCGAGAAACATCCATAAATAAATCATAGCTCAACCTCCTGCCGCGCTAAAAAACCTGTAACTTCAGTCACTTTAATAGTAAGACAATCCTTAACCTCTGGCAATTTTTGCTAAGCATCAATGAAAACAGCATGTTAAATGCAAGACTGTTGTGTACGGAAAAATATTTACTTTGCACGATTAATAATCAGTAGCTGAAAGCAGTCAGCGAGTGATAAAGTACAGATACCGCATTCATGCTCCTCGTGGTTATGTCCTGACTAGTCTTTACACTCTTTACAGGAACCATTGTCGTACATGATGGCCCAACCAATTGAGTGTACCGCTGTCGACATGGAATCTTCTGCGATACAACAATTCGTATCTACAGAAGGTAACTATGTTTCCACAATGCAAATTTTCCCGCGAGTTTCTACATCCTCGCTACTGGCTCACATGGTTTGGGCTTGGTGTACTCTGGCTTTGGGTACAGCTTCCTTATCCTGTTCTCTGCTTTCTCGGCACGCGTATTGGCGCAATGGCGCGACCATTCCTGAAACGTCGTGAATCTATCGCCCGTAAAAACCTGGAACTTTGTTTCCCGCAGCATTCTGCGGAAGAACGCGAGAAGATGATTGCCGAAAACTTTCGTTCACTCGGCATGGCGCTGGTAGAAACCGGCATGGCATGGTTCTGGCCCGACAGTCGCGTACGTAAATGGTTTGATGTTGAAGGGTTGGATAACCTTAAACGCGCACAAATGCAAAATCGCGGCGTAATGGTTGTCGGCGTCCATTTTATGTCGCTGGAACTGGGCGGCCGCGTGATGGGACTGTGCCAACCAATGATGGCTACCTATCGTCCACATAATAATCAGCTGATGGAATGGGTGCAGACCCGTGGGCGCATGCGCTCTAACAAAGCGATGATCGGCAGAAATAATCTGCGCGGCATTGTCGGTGCACTGAAGAAAGGTGAAGCGGTATGGTTTGCTCCCGATCAGGATTATGGTCGTAAAGGCAGCTCCTTCGCGCCGTTCTTTGCGGTGGAAAATGTCGCCACAACCAATGGCACCTATGTTCTCTCCCGTCTCTCTGGCGCAGCCATGTTGACCGTAACGATGGTAAGAAAAGCGGATTACAGCGGATATCGTTTGTTCATCACCCCAGAGATGGAAGGCTACCCGACAGATGAAAATCAAGCCGCTGCCTATATGAACAAGATTATCGAGAAAGAGATCATGCGCGCACCGGAGCAGTACCTCTGGATCCACCGTCGCTTTAAAACGCGCCCGGTGGGAGAATCGTCGTTGTACATTTAACAAACTGCTCTTACTCTTTCCCTCCTCAAATCGGCCATAATAACCTCATGGTTTTTATGGCTTTTTTCTTAAGGTTTTTTCCTTCGCTGAATATCTAATTATTACCGTCAGAAATTAAACTGTCGCCGATATGAGACACTTGTAAGTTACTAAAAGTAAATAAGAAAATGTCTCTTGTCTCGTTTCAGTTTTAGGCGTACATTAGCGCCGTCTCGAGCAGTTTAGCTCAGAATTCTGGGGTGATGCCCACGGTAAAATACAGGGCTTTTAAGGTCGCTTTGCCCGGTGTCAACTCACTGTATCAGGTGTAATGAAGTCATTCAGGCGTAACAGTAATTACGCGGAGAGATGTAAAGTGAAATATTTCTTTATGGGCATTTCATTTATGGTCATCGTTTGGGCCGGTACTTTTGCCCTGATGATCTAAAAGCAAACTGTGCAATGAAAAACAGGAGCCATCAGGCTCCTGTTTGCATTTCTGACGACGGTGTTTATTCCGCGTTTTCGTGAATATGTTTGCTGCTGGCGGGTAGTAAACCGTCGGCACGGAACATCGCTTTAATCCCACGAATCGCCTGACGAATACGGTCGCGGTTTTCAATCAGTGCAAAGCGAACATGCGTATCACCATAGTCGCCAAAGCCAATCCCCGGCGAGACACAAACCTTCGCTTCGTTAAGGAGCTTCTTGGCAAATTCCAGCGATCCCATGGCCGCATATGGTTCCGGGATTTTCGCCCAGACATACATCGAAGCCTTCGGCATTTCAACCATCCAGCCCGCTTCATGCAGCCCTTTAACCAATACATCACGGCGGCGTTTGTACTGTTCGGCAATGTCGCGCACGCACTGTTGATCGCCCTCCAGCGCCGCAATCGCCGCCACCTGCAACGGCGTAAAGGTGCCGTAATCGTGATAGCTTTTAATACGAGCCAGGGCGCTGACCAGCGTTTTGTTGCCAACCATAAAGCCGATACGCCAGCCCGCCATGTTGTAGCTTTTCGACAGCGTAAAGAACTCGACTGCCACATCGCGTGCACCCGGTACCTGCATGATTGACGGCGCTTTCCAGCCATCGTAGACGATATCGGCATAGGCCAGGTCGTGGACCACCAGCACATCGTAGCGTTTCGCCAGCGCCACAACCTTTTCGAAGAACTCCAGCTCCACGCATTGCGCGGTTGGATTCGACGGGAAGCCGAGGATCATCATCTTCGGTTTCGGATAACTTTCACGAATGGCGCGCTCCAGTTCGTTGAAGAAATCGACACCTTCCACCAGCGGCACTGAGCGTACCTGCGCCCCGGCAATCACCGCGCCATAAATATGGATCGGGTAACTTGGATTCGGCACCAGCACCGTGTCACCATGATCCAGCGTCGCCAGCATCAGATGCGCCAGGCCCTCTTTCGAACCAATAGTGACGATGGCTTCTGATTCCGGGTCGATTTCAACGTCGTAGCGATCCTGATACCAGCGGGAAATGGCGCGACGTAACCGCGGAATGCCGCGTGAAGTGGAGTAACCATGCGTGTCCGGGCGCTGGGCCACAGTACATAATTTTTCGACGATATGCGGCGGAGTCGCACCGTCCGGGTTACCCATGCTGAAATCGATAATATCTTCGCCGCGCCGACGCGCAGCCATTTTCAGTTCAGCGGTGATGTTAAAAACGTAGGGCGGGAGACGATCAATGCGCGTAAAGCGACGTTCAGGGCGAGTGTCAGCCATAATTTCCTCAGATTAACGTTAGCGCCCGGACCGTCCGAGCGACGCTGCCACAATGGTGGCTGTTTTGAAAATAGCCTGATTAATTTCTGTCTGTCCAGCGTTTTAGAACATTTTTATCAATGGCTTTAAATGAGGAACTCCACTTCAAAAACAGGAAATTTTTCTACGCTAACAAGAAAATTACCACCAATTTTATTAACATTATAATTTCAATAAATTTACCAGCCAGAAGTGCATTATCAAGAGATACATTGCTAATACACCATTTATCTTTCAATCCCCTTTTAAATTTATGGTTTTTCCTCAAAAACGGCCTGCTGGTCATCAGCCTTCAGGTTACCTATCATAGAGGTTTAATCCTTATTCAGAGTCACCCGTGCACGAAATATTCAACATGCTGCTGGCGGTCTTCGATCGGGCAGCGTTAATGCTTATCTGCCTGTTCTTTCTCATCCGTATCCGCCTGTTTCGCGAACTGTTGCACAAGTCGGCGCACTCCCCAAAAGAATTGCTCGCCGTTACCGCCATTTTCTCGCTGTTCGCCCTGTTCAGCACCTGGTCCGGCGTTCCCGTAGAAGGCTCGCTGGTGAACGTACGTATTATCGCGGTGATGTCCGGCGGGATTCTGTTTGGCCCGTGGGTAGGCATCATTACCGGCGTGATTGCGGGTATTCACCGGTATTTAATTGATATCGGCGGCGTGACGGCGATCCCCTGCTTTATCACCAGCATTCTGGCGGGTTGTATATCGGGCTGGATCAACCTGAAAATCCCCAAAGCACAGCGCTGGCGCGTCGGTATTCTCGGCGGCATGTTGTGTGAGACGTTGACCATGATTCTGGTAATTGTCTGGGCACCAACTACCGCGTTGGGGATCGATATCGTCTCTAAAATCGGCATTCCAATGATCCTCGGTAGCGTCTGTATCGGCTTTATTGTGCTTCTGGTGCAAAGCGTTGAGGGCGAAAAAGAGGCCAGCGCCGCGCGGCAGGCCAAGCTGGCGCTGGATATCGCCAACAAAACGCTACCGCTGTTTCGCCATGTCAATAGCGAGTCATTACGCAAGGTCTGCGAAATTATCCGCGATGACATTCACGCCGATGCGGTGGCAATTACCAATACCGATCATGTGCTGGCCTATGTTGGCGTGGGTGAACATAACTATCAGAATGGCGATGACTTCATTAGCCCGACTACCCGTCAGGCGATGAATTACGGAAAAATCATCATTAAAAACAATGATGAAGCCCACCGCACACCAGAGATTCATTCCATGCTGGTGATCCCATTGTGGGAGAAAGGGGTCGTGACCGGAACGCTGAAAATTTACTACTGCCACGCGCATCAGATCACCTCGTCATTACAGGAAATGGCGGTCGGTCTGTCGCAAATCATCTCCACGCAACTGGAGGTTTCACGCGCCGAGCAGCTACGTGAAATGGCAAATAAGGCAGAGCTTCGCGCCCTGCAAAGCAAAATTAATCCCCATTTTCTGTTTAACGCTCTGAACGCTATTTCATCGTCAATCCGTCTGAATCCGGATACCGCTCGCCAGTTGATCTTTAATCTGTCGCGTTATCTGCGCTATAACATTGAATTAAAAGACGATGAGCAAATCGATATCAAAAAAGAGCTGTATCAAATTAAAGACTATATTGCCATTGAGCAGGCCCGCTTTGGTGACAAGCTGACGGTTATCTATGATATTGATGAAGAGGTGAATTGCTGCATTCCCAGCCTGCTGATCCAGCCGTTGGTGGAGAACGCCATTGTCCACGGTATTCAGCCTTGCAAAGGTAAAGGCGTTGTCACCATCAGCGTTGCAGAGTGCGGAAATCGGGTACGCATTGCGGTGCGAGATACCGGGCACGGCATCGATCCAAAGGTGATTGAGCGGGTCGAAGCGAATGAAATGCCGGGCAATAAAATTGGCCTGCTGAATGTCCATCATCGCGTGAAGTTATTGTATGGCGAGGGGCTGCATATCCGCCGCCTGGAGCCGGGGACGGAAATTGCGTTTTACATTCCTAACCAACGCACCCCAGTCGCCTCACAGGCTACGTTATTGCTTTGAGCCGGAGTGATATTGTGAAAGTCATCATTGTTGAAGACGAATTCCTGGCACAACAGGAACTGAGCTGGCTAATTAAAGAGCACAGCCAGATGGAGATTGTCGGCACCTTTGACGACGGTCTGGACGTGTTGAAGTTTTTGCAGCATAACCGCGTCGACGCCATTTTTCTGGATATCAATATTCCGTCGCTGGATGGCGTGTTGCTGGCGCAAAACATCAGCCAGTTCGCCCATAAACCGTTTATTGTGTTCATCACCGCGTGGAAAGAACATGCGGTAGAAGCGTTTGAACTGGAGGCGTTTGACTACATTCTCAAACCGTATCAGGAGTCACGTATTACCGGGATGCTGCAAAAACTGGAAGCGGCCTGGCAACAACAGCAGACCAGCAGTACGCCTGCCGCGACGGTAACGCGTGAGAATGACACCATTAATCTGGTGAAAGATGAGCGAATAATCGTCACGCCAATTAACGATATCTATTACGCCGAAGCGCACGAGAAAATGACCTTTGTCTATACGCGGCGTGAATCCTACGTAATGCCGATGAACATTACCGAATTTTGCAGCAAACTGCCGCCGTCGCATTTTTTCCGCTGCCATCGCTCATTTTGTGTCAATCTGAACAAAATACGCGAAATCGAACCGTGGTTTAATAACACCTACATTCTGCGACTGAAAGATCTGGATTTTGAAGTGCCGGTCAGCCGCAGCAAAGTGAAAGAATTTCGCCAGTTAATGCATCTTTAATCGGGAACTTTCATGAAAGCACCAGGCTTGCCCGCCGATCAACAATTTTTCGCCGATCTGTTCAGCGGCCTGGTGCTTAACCCGCAACTACTGGGGCGCGTCTGGTTTGCCAGCCAGCCTGCCTCGTTACCGGTGGGCAGTTTATGTATTGATTTTCCCCGTCTGGATATCGTGCTGCGCGGCGAATACGGCAACCTGCTGGAAGCAAAGCAGCAGCGAATGGTGGAAGGAGAAATGCTGTTTATTCCGGCACGCGCGGCTAATTTACCGATCAACAACAAACCGGTGATGCTGTTAAGCCTGGTGTTCGCACCGACCTGGCTTGGGTTATCGTTTTACGATAGCCGCACCACGTCGTTGTTGCATCCTGCTCGCCAGATCCAGCTTCCCAGCCTGCAACGCGGTGAAGGTGAAGCGATGCTTACCGCCCTCACCCATCTTAGCGTTCGCCGCTGGAGCAGAATATCATTCAGCCACTGGTGTTAAGTTTGCTGCATCTTTGCCGCAACGTGGTGAATATGCCGCCGGGTAATTCGCAACCGCGCGGCGATTTTCTCTATCACAGCATTTGTAACTGGGTTCAGGATAATTATGCCCAGCCGCTCACCCGCGAGAGCGTGGCGCAGTTTTTTAATATCACGCCCAATCATCTGTCAAAACTGTTTGCTCAGCATGGAACGATGCGTTTTATCGAGTATGTGCGTTGGGTGCGAATGGCGAAGGCGAGGATGATTTTGCAGAAATATCATCTGTCAATTCATGAAGTGGCACAGCGTTGCGGTTTTCCGGACAGCGACTATTTTTGTCGCGTTTTCCGGCGTCAGTTTGGTCTGACGCCGGGAGAGTACAGCGCCCGTTTTCAGGGCTAACGTCAGAAGGTTAATTCCGTTTCCAGCAGCGTCAGGATGCTTTGCGCATCTTGCGCGGCAAACAATGACTGGCGGAAGTTTTTATTCACCAGTTTACGCGCCAGCTGCGAGAAGACTTTCACATGGTTCATCCCTTCGTTAGCACCCAACGTCAGCATGATCACCAGTTCGACTTCGCCCATCTCTGACTGCCAGTCAACCGGTTTCACCAGCCGGGCAATGCTGATACTGGAATGACGGATCCACTGAGATTTGGTGTGCGGGATCGCCACGCCAAAACCAACGCCGGTAGTGACAATCTCTTCCCGCTGCCAGACATCTTCTTCCAGCTCAAACGGATGTTCAGTGCGCCCGTTAACGCCGAGGTTGCCGCACAGGAACTGGATCGCCTGCTCTTTATTGCTAAAATCCTGATCAACAAAGATATTCTCCAGCGCCAGCAGTGGGCGAACGTCTTCTTCCGGCGTAAAGGCGGTGAGTAACGCTTCAATTTCCTGCGCACTGCGGCATTCACATGCCTGACGCGCCAGTTCCCGACACGCCTCGCTATCCAGTTGACGAAGCTGGCTTTTCACCGCCGGAATACGCGGGCTACTCATACTCAGCTCATCCAGGCCCAGCCCAAGCAGTAGCGGCAGATAACGGCTTTCACCGCCCAGTTCACCGCAAATGCCTACCCATTTGCCCCGCTGATGCGCAGTGGTAACAATCTGCTGCAACATGCGCAGGAACGATGGCGTAATCGGGTTATACAGCGGCGATACGCGCGGGTTATTACGATCGACCGCATACAGATACTGGGTCATATCGTTGGAGCCGATACTGAAGAAATCGACCTCATCGCAGAAGTGATCGATGATGTAGCACACCGACGGCACTTCCACCATGATCCCCAGCGTAATCGTCTCTGCATGACGCAGGCCATCGCGCTTAAGCTCAACGATCGCTTTTTGGATCTCGCCCTTCACCCATAAGATCTGATCGAGACTGTGGACCATCGGGATCATCAACTGGGCGTTGCCAAAACTGGCGGCGCGCAAAATCGCCCGTAGTTGAGTGCGGAACAGGCCAGCAAATTCCGGGTAAATACGTACCGCGCGATAGCCGAGGAACGGGTTCTCTTCCTGGGGAATATTCAGATAAGGAATGCTTTTATCGCCACCGATGTCCATTGTGCGGAAGATAATCGGCTTGTCGCCCGCTGCCAGTAGTACCTGCTGGTAGGCTTCAAATTGCTCCTGCTCGTCCGGCGCGCTGTCACGATCCATATACAGCATTTCAGTACGGAACAGTCCAACGCCTTCCGCGCCGTTGGCAAACGCGCCTGGCGCTTCCAGAGCGGTGCCGATATTCGCCGCAATATCAATACGCTTGTTATCACGGGAATAGGCCAGCTGCGCGGCGGCCTGCGCCTGTTGTTTTTGGCGTTTATCCGCCAGCGTCTGTGCGACCTGATAATAACCGCTCACCGCGTCATTCGGGTTAATCGCCAGCACGCCGCACTGGGCGTCAAGCACCGCCGGTTGCCCGGCATAACGGGCAATCGCATCCAGCGGCAGGCCGCTCAGTACCGGGATCGCCGAGGCGCGGGCCAGAATCAGGGTATGCGAGGTGCGCCCAGTTTTCTCCAGAATCATGCCTGCAAGATTTTTTAAATCGAGGCTCAAAAACTGGCTTGGGGTTAAATCCTCGGCTACCAGAATAGTCGGTTTTTCCAGCACCAGATTGTTGCGCGGCTTCAGTTCCGGCCAGGTGATATGCAGCAACTGTTCGCTAATATCGCGAATGTCGCTAACACGTTCGCGCAGATAATCACTGGCAGAAGCAGAAAGTTTGGCGCAAACCTGCTCCATATTGCTGATGATCGCCGCCCCCAGCCCTTGATGCTGTTCTGTCATCAGACGACGGATATTGCCCGCGAATTCATCATCCTGAATCAGCGACAAATGGGCGCTGAGGATAGTTTTGCTTTCGCCGTCACGCTCACGCAATTGCTGGTTCAGTTGCTCGGCAAGCGTTGCCAGGCTGTGCTCCAGCCGGGTGGAATCTTGCGCACTGGCGGGGATTGCCCGATAACTGTCGAGGCTGTCGCTTTGTAACAGGGTCAGCGTACCCACGCCGACGCCGCTTGCCAGCACATTGCCGTACAGTAAATCCGGGTTAAGGCGGCTTAATGAACGCGGCAGCGGATGCGCCGTCAGTTCTGCCTGCGTCGGCTGAACGCTGTCGCTGTCGATAAAGCGCACCAGGATGTACTCTTCCAGCACGCGCCGCGCCTGCTCTTCATCGCTGCCGCTAATGTTCAGGCTGCAACTGTCATTAAATAAGGTGCCAGTTCCAATCAACGCCAGCGAGCTTTTAGCATCGGCCTTTGCGTTCTGGCGATGGTTGAAAAAGGTGATTTCGCTTTGCCACTGGCTGCACTGTTCTTTAAGTTCCCACGCCGGACGAGCATGTAGACCGTTAGGCAAAGGACAGAGAAATTGAATCGTTAACATAACCGCTCCGGGTTAATCAGGAGATCATCTGAAATCCGTCAGTTGAACAACCGTCTCACGCGTAAGACGTTGAATAAGGGCAGATAAAAGTTGCTCCATCTGCAAAATGTCGCGGCAATCGGCAATCGATGCCGCGCAATGTCCGTGGCGGGTGGCAGGCCCCATTACCACTGTGGGTACGCCAGTACCGGTTAAGTGCACCGCTCCGCCGTCCGTGCCGCCGTTGCTGAACATATCTGCCTGCAACGGTACGCCAATTTCAGCCGCCACGGTTTCGATCCAGGCGGTAAGTTTTGGCGGCGCAATCAGTGACTTGTCGCTTAACACCAGCATCGGGCCGTTACCAATCTGGCGATGGTTAGCCGCGCCATAATCAAAGTTTTTCGCCCAGCAGGCGGTATCCAGCACAATGGCGACGTCCGGCGACACCGCGCGGGTAGCGGTTTGCCCACCGCGTAATCCCACCTCTTCGCTGGAACTTGCCACCAGCCACACCTCCGCAGGCAGTTCGGCATCGTGCAGCTCACGTAGTAACGTCACCAGCAGATAGCAACCGAGGCGATCATCAAAGGCTTTCCCCATCACCCGCTGGTGAGGGAGAACCTGAAAAGTTGTATCAAAGGTGACGCGATCGCCTGGACGAATTCCCGCCTGCATCACTTCGTCATACGAGCGCGCACCAATGTCCACGCGCATGGCGCTGACGTCATTCCCCTGCCGGTCGCCGTCAAGCAGGCCTGGAATTTTGCACTCTTCACGGGTGGTGATGCGCACCGGCTGCAGCTGGCGGGCAGCCATGCGCACGTTGCCAACCGGCAGCACATCAATTGCCCCTTCGCGGGAGATGCTACGCACCATAAATCCCACTTCGTCCATATGGGCGCAGATCATCACCTTCGGACCTGTCGATTCATTGAGGCGGATCAGCACCGATCCCAGACCATCAAATCGCACTTCTTTTTGCAGGCGATCCGCTTCTTCCAGCAGGATCTGCCGCACTTCCTGTTCCGAGGAGGCGATCGCATCTGCCTCGCTCAACGCTTTTAATAGCGATAAATCCATTATGCCTCTCCCGTGAGCAACACTGTTTTCGGCATGGCGTAGAGCACTTCTGCGCCTTGCGGGGTAACCAGCACAACATCTTCGATGCGCACGCCCCCTTGCCCTGGCAAATAAATCCCCGGCTCCACGGTCAGTAACATGCCTGGCTGTAGCGTCGTGGTGTCCCGCGGTGAAAAACGCGGATCTTCATGAACTTCAATGCCGATAGCATGACCGGTGTTATGACCGAAATAGTGGCTAAAACCTGCCTCGGTAATCACTTGGCGCGCGGCATCGTCAACCTGCTGGCAGCGCACGCCGGGGCGAATTGCAGAGATTGCTGCGAGCTGTGCCTGCAGGACAATCTGGTAGACGTTAAACAGCGGGTGAGATTCGGCGCTCACCCCTTCGCCATTCACCAGCAAGGTGCGCGTCATATCAGAGCAGTAGCCCTGATACAGCGCACCAAAATCGAGAGTGACAAACTCGCCCGCTGCAACAATCTTGTCGCTGGCTTTGCCGTGCGGCAGCGCCCCGCGCCAGCCGCTGGCGACAATGGTGTCAAAAGAGGCTTTTTCTGCGCCCTGCTGGCGCATAAACCACTCCAGTTCAGCGGCTATCTCGCGCTCGCTCATCCCCGCCTGAATAAAGCGGCGAATATGCTCCGCTCCGCGATCGGCAATCCCACAGGCGAGGCGGATTATCTCCACCTCCTCTGGCGTTTTGATTTGCCGCAGCACATCCGGCGTGGCGCTAACCAGTTTCGCATTGAGTTCAGACTTCCAGCGGTGCGCGGTTTCCCAACTCACCTGCTGGCCTTCAAAACCGAGCGTTTGCAACTGCTCATCGGCAATGATTTGATTGACGATAGTGGTAAGCGTGTTCGTCGCGTCAAGCAAATGCAGCTGGTAGCCTTGCGCACGGGCTTCCACCTCAACGAAATAGCGCGAATCTACCAGAATGTGCGCACTTTCACGGCTAATAACCACATAGCCTGATCCGGTGGAGATCCCCAGATGCGGCTGTTTGTTCTGCCGTGAGGAGAGAAGCACTGCATCCAGTTGTTGCGCCTTAAGCCAGTCGCGCAGCGAAGCGAGTAATGTCATCTGGATTTTCCTTCTTACAGGCTATCGATTAACAATTTGCCTTTACGGAACATCATCAGACGCAGGAACACCACCATCAGCGCAGTTATGACTGCCCCCAGCGCGATCCCCGCCATATAGACGCCCAGGTTAGTGACCAGCGGCCATGCCCAGATAGCGGATTCCGGGAACCATTGCACTGCGCCCAGCCAGACAGCGGCGGTTGAGCCGACAATCGCGCCGACCATATACGACGGAATGGCGGTGATGGGGCTTTCCAGCGCAAACGGAATCGCACCCTCACTAATCCCCATAAAGGCAAGGAACATCGCGGTCTTACCCTGCGGATAAAGTTGAGCGTTGAACAGGCGTTTGCCGGTTAAACGACGGTCAATAATGGTCGCCAGACCCAGACCAATCGGAGGAATAACGATAGCGATAGAACGAGCGGTGACCGGTAATACGTGGTCAGTGGTAAAGCTGAAGGCAACGAAACCTGCGGCTTTGTTGATCGGGCCACCAAGGTCGATTGCTGTCGCCGCGGCGATCCCCATTGCGTACATCAGCGCGCCCTTCTCACCTGCGGCAGTCAGCACAGTACGGATACCGCCGTTGATCCAGCCACCAAAGGGGGTGATGACGTAGTACATCGCCAGCATGACAAAAATGGCGGAAAGAATCGGTAGCAAAAATGTGGTTTTGAACGCTAACAGGAAATCCGGTAACTGGATTTTCTGGTTCATCCACTTCACAAGGTAACCCGCGACGATAGAAATAATCAGCGCACCAATGAAGGTTGACGGCACCGGCGAAGAGGTCGCCCATTGCATAGTGCTGGGATCGAAGTTCAGCAGTTGCGTCGGCTGGGTAGACATCAACCCGCCGATAAAACCAGCCGGGAACGCCAGTTTGCCACCGATAGAGTTCGCCACAAAAGCAGCAAACATCGGAATGGCAAAACCAAACAACACGCCGCCGAAGGACTGCGACAGCCAGGCAAATTTAAGTAAGGAGAGGTCGAAACCGGAGAATTTCCCGCTATTAAGAGCATCCATGATGCCGATCTCAGCAGGAATTTTAAGCCAGCTATAAGCAATCAGCTGGCTGAAAGCGAGGATCACACCGCCCATAATTAAGGTTGGCACCATGCGTGAAATCCCTGACATCACATGCTGCGGGAGTTCACCCCAGAAGCTGCTTTTAGAGGCCTGCGGATTCTTAACTGCCGCTGCCGCACCGGATGCGCCAGGCACAACGGTTGCACTGCGTTTTTTAATGGCCATAACAATTATCCCTGTCGAATATTACTGTTGTTCAGAGGCAATCATCTCTTCGATTTCTTTGATGATGCCCGCAGCGTTTTTAATTGCGTCCTGCAAAGTGATTTCATAAACGTCGCGTGATTCGAAACGCTCATTATCTTCCGGGGTAACTGCCACGGAGTGGATGATGATGGTTGCTTCGGCGATATCCTGCGCCGTCAGGCGATTCTGGATACCGTCCGCGCCCTGGGTTTCAATTTTCACTTCATAACCGGCTTCTACCGCCGCTTCTTCCAACGCCTGAGCGGCCATAAAGGTGTGAGCCAGGCCCATTGGGCAGGCACATAAGGCAATCAGTTTCTTACTCATCGTTAATTCCTCATTCAGTGATAGTTGACGAGTGAAATTATGAACGTGCAAAACAAATCGCCGTTACCAGACAAATAATGCATTTACTGGAGAATTAATCCCGCTGTACGGAAGTGTGACGCAGGTCGGCCTTGTGAGGGGACACAAAGAAAAATTGAATTAACTGTATGATTTAAAAGATTATCGGGAGAGTTACCTCCCGATATAACAGGAAGGATTTACAGAATGTGACCTAAGGTCTGGCGTAAATGTGCACCGGAACCGAGAAGACCCGGATTGTTATGGACGATGAGATACACCGGAATATCATGGACATATTCTTTAAAGCGTCCTTTATCTTCAAATGCGGCACGGAAACCAGAGGCTTTGAAGAACTCAAGGAAGCGCGGCACGATACCGCCAGCAATATAAACCCCACCAAAGGTTCCCAGCGTTAATGCCAGATTGCCGCCAAAACGGCCCATAATGACGCAAAACAGCGACAACGCACGGCGGCAATCGGTGCAGCTGTCAGCCAGCGCGCGTTCGGTAATATCTTTTGGCTTGAGATTTTCTGGCAGGCGGTTGTCGGCTTTAACAATTGCGCGATACAAATTCACCAGCCCAGGACCAGAAAGCACGCGTTCCGCCGAAACATGACCAATTTCCGCACGCAATATTTCGAGGATAATGGCCTCTTCTTCACTATTCGGCGCAAAATCAACGTGACCGCCTTCGCCCGGCAAGCTTACCCAACGCTTATCGACATGGACCAGATGCGCAACCCCAAGCCCTGTTCCGGCACCGTAAACCGCAATAGGTTTACCTTCGACCGGTTCTGCGCCACCAAACTGAATCAGATGCTCTTTTTTCAGCATCGGGATCGCCATCGATACAGCGGTAAAATCGTTAATAATTTCCAGATGGCTAAAACCGAGATTCTTTTTCATTTCGGCAATTGAGAACGCCCAGGTATGGTTGGTCATTGCCACCCAGTCACCGGTAATTGGGCAAGCGATGGCAATACAGCCGTCTTTCACCTCGACCTTATGTTCTTCAAGATAAACGCGAATGACCGCTTCGAGGCTGGGGTAATCAAGCCCTGAATAGGTCTTAGCCTGCGAGATTTCACCACTGGCAATATCACACAGAGCAAGACGTGCGTTGGTGCCGCCCACATCACCGACTAATGCATACTTTGTCATTCTTCAACTGCTCCGCTAAAGTCAAAATAATTCTTTCTCACACTGTAAATACCTGGGGGCATAACAACAACGCCGGAAAGGCAGGCTCCCTGTAAATATCGATCTGGGTCACACATTTACTTTATCGTTTCAGCACCAATTGCAGCGATGCCTTTTTGCAAGCTGGGCAAACTAAGTATCTGACCCCGCATAAGGAATAGAACATGCTCCATCCGCGAGCCAGAACCATGTTGTTATTATCGCTCCCCGCCGTGGCAATTGGGATTGCGTCCAGTCTTATTCTGATTGTGGTGATGAAAATCGCCTCGGCATTACAGAATTTGCTCTGGCAACGACTGCCGGGAACTCTGGGGATAGCCCAGGATTCACCCCTCTGGATCATCGGTGTATTAACGCTAACGGGTATTGCGGTGGGGTTGGTTATCCGTTTCAGCCAGGGTCATGCCGGACCAGACCCCGCCTGTGAACCGCTGATCGGCGCACCGGTTCCGCCCTCTGCGCTACCAGGACTTATCGTAGCATTAATTCTTGGTCTTGCTGGTGGCGTCAGCCTGGGGCCAGAACATCCGATCATGACCGTCAATATCGCCCTTGCGGTTGCCATTGGCGCTCGTCTGTTACCGCGCGTCAACCGAATGGAGTGGACTATTTTAGCCTCTGCCGGAACCATCGGCGCGCTGTTTGGCACACCTGTTGCGGCGGCGTTGATATTTTCGCAAACCTTAAATGGCAGTAGTGAAGTTCCGCTATGGGATCGTCTCTTTGCGCCGTTAATGGCGGCAGCAGCTGGTGCACTTACTACCGGATTATTTTTCCATCCTCATTTTTCACTGCCCATTGCGCATTACGGACAGATGGAAATGACCGATATTCTCAGCGGTGCAATTGTCGCGGCGATTGCCATCGCAGCAGGGATGGTCGCCGTATGGTGCTTACCACGGTTGCACTCAATGATGCATCAAATGAAAAATCCGGTGCTCGTGCTGGGTATTGGCGGATTTATTCTCGGTATTCTGGGGGTTATTGGTGGACCAGTTTCGCTGTTTAAAGGGCTGGATGAGATGCAGCAGATGGTGGCAAATCAGGCTTTCAGCACCAGCGATTACTTTTTGCTGGCGGTAATTAAACTTGCCGCCCTGGTCGTTGCTGCCGCCAGTGGCTTTCGCGGTGGGCGAATCTTCCCGGCAGTGTTTGTCGGCGTGGCATTAGGGTTGATGCTGCATGAGCACGTTCCCGCCGTACCAGCGGCAATAACCGTTTCTTGCGCTATTCTCGGCATCGTGCTGGTGGTAACACGCGATGGCTGGTTAAGTCTTTTTATGGCGGCAGTCGTTGTACCCAATACCACATTGCTACCGCTGCTCTGTATCGTCATGCTTCCGGCATGGCTGTTATTAGCAGGTAAGCCGATGATGATGGTCAATCGTCCGAAGCAACAGCCACCCCACGATAACGTTTAGCAAAAAATGCTCTCCTTTATGATTTAAGAGTTATGGCGATGATACGGGGCTTTACCTCCCCGTAATATTGCGTTAACAGGCCGCTGACGGCTTCGATCGTGAAGGAGAATAACAATGTTCAGGTCACTGTTTCTGGCGGCCGCCCTGATGGCATTTACCCCGCTTGTAGCAAACGCAGGTGAAATCACCCTACTGCCATCAATCAAATTACAAATTGGCGATCGCGATCATTACGGTAATTACTGGGACGGTGGTCACTGGCGCGACCGTGACTACTGGCATCGCAATTATGAATGGCGTAAAAACCGCTGGTGGCGTCATGATAATGGCTATCATCGTGGCTGGGATAAGCGTAAAGCGTATGAGCGTGGCTATCGTGAAGGCTGGCGCGATCGTGACGATCATCGCGGAAAAGGCCGCGGACATGGACACCGCCATTAAACACATTCGCCAATGGAGCACAATGCCTGATGCGACGCTAGCGCGTCTTATCAGGCCTACAAACCGGCTCTTTAACGCGTAGGGCGGATAAGGCGTTTACGCCGCATCCGCCAATAGTGCCAGATGCGACGCTCATTCAACTACAATCCCAGCGCCGTTCCTACCAGCAACCAGATATTCAGCGCCACTACCAGCACTACAATCACCCAGCCTGTCTGTTTTACGCGTTTGCTGTTCACCAGATCGCCCATCAACTTGCTGTCACTGGTGAAAATCAGCAGTGGAACCAGCGCCAGGGCGATACCAAAACTTAACAGCACCTGACTCATAACCAGAATCCGTGTCGGATCTAATCCCATCAGAATGACAATAAATGACGGCAACATGGTGACTGTACGACGCACCCACAGCGGGATATGGAAGCGAATGAACCCCTGCATCACCACCTGCCCCGCCAGTGTCCCCACCACCGTTGAGGACAGTCCGGCAGCAACCAGGCTTAATCCAAAGACCGTTGCCGCAGCATGGCTTAACAACGGTTGCAGCGTCAGATATGCCTCATCAAGATCGGCAACACCAGTATGACCGGAAAAGTGGAACGCCGCCGCAGCTGTAGCCATCATCGCCAGATTGACAAAACCGGCAATCGTCATGGCGATAGCCACATCCCATTTGGTGGCGGAATAACGTTGTTGACGCGAACCGCCATGTAAATGCTGAGTGAGCGAAGAGTGCAAATAAATCACATGCGGCATAATCGTCGCCCCTAACACGCCTGCTGCCAGGAAGACCGCCTCCGAAGTAGGTAAACTCGGGATCACCATTCCTTTACCCAGCTGCGCCAGGTTAGGCTGGGAGAAAATCAACTCGACAATGTAAGCCGCGGCAACAAACAACAGTAACCCGCCAATCACTTTCTCCAGCGGTTTTTGCCCGCGACGTTGCAGCATTAAAATCAGGAAAGTCGCGATCCCCGTCAGCACCGCGCCCTGCAACAACGAAACACCAAGAATGAGTTTAAAACCGATCGCCGCACCAATAAATTCCGCCAGGTCGGTTGCCATCGCAATAATTTCTGCCTGAACCCAATAGAACCACACTACGGGACGCGGATAGTGATCACGAATCTGCTCCGCCAGATTTTTACCGGTGGCAATCCCTAGTTTGGCAGAGAGGATCTGAATCAGCATCGCCATCAGGTTGGCCCAAACGACAACCCACAGTAGCTGATAGCCGAAGCTGGCACCCGCCTGAATATTGGTCGCAAAGTTACCGGGATCGATATAACCAATCGCCGCAATGAACGCAGGTCCCATTAATGCGAGCCTCATCTTGCGCGCCGCCCGTCCGCTGCTACTCTCAACGCGATAGTTCGTCATCTTGTGCCTCTAAAACATAGCCTTTGCTATGTTTCATGCTATGCCAAACGAGAATGATTATCAAATTCATTTGAATGGGTTGTGGTGATTTCTTTGATAGACCAGGATTATGACTACGAAAAGATTGATGACTTGAATGTTATGGTTATGTTTAATGTTAGCACATTTACATAACTTTCAGCTTCCATACACAACATAGCAGAAATGTATGACAGATCACTATTTTTGAAGCTTGTCACAGGACGTCATTATAGTGTGTGTCAGATCTCGTTTTCCTTAACCATGTTACATAGAATGTGCACGGAAATTTAACCTGCCTCATATTTGGAGCAAATATGGACCGCGTCCTTCATTTTGTACTGGCACTTGCCGTTGTTGCGATTCTCGCACTGCTGGTAAGCAGCGACCGCAAAAAAATTCGTATCCGTTATGTTATTCAACTGCTTGTTATCGAAGTGTTACTGGCGTGGTTCTTCCTGAACTCCGACGTTGGTTTAGGCTTCGTGAAAGGCTTCTCCGAAATGTTCGAAAAACTGCTCGGATTTGCCAACGAAGGGACTAACTTCGTCTTTGGTAGCATGAATGATCAAGGCCTGGCATTCTTCTTCCTGAAAGTGCTGTGCCCAATCGTCTTTATCTCTGCACTGATCGGTATTCTCCAGCACATTCGCGTGTTGCCGGTGATCATCCGCGCAATTGGTTTCCTGCTCTCCAAAGTCAACGGCATGGGCAAACTGGAATCCTTTAACGCCGTCAGCTCCCTGATTCTGGGTCAGTCTGAAAACTTTATTGCCTATAAAGATATCCTCGGCAAAATCTCCCGTAATCGTATGTACACCATGGCTGCCACGGCAATGTCCACCGTGTCGATGTCCATCGTTGGTGCATACATGACCATGCTGGAACCGAAATACGTCGTTGCTGCGCTGGTACTGAACATGTTCAGCACCTTTATCGTGCTGTCGCTGATCAATCCTTACCGTGTTGATGCCAGTGAAGAAAACATCCAGATGTCCAACCTGCACGAAGGTCAGAGCTTCTTCGAAATGCTGGGTGAATACATTCTGGCAGGTTTCAAAGTTGCCATTATCGTTGCCGCGATGCTGATCGGCTTTATCGCCCTGATCGCCGCGCTGAACGCACTGTTTGCCACCGTTACTGGCTGGTTTGGCTACAGCATCTCCTTCCAGGGCATCCTGGGCTACATCTTCTATCCGATTGCATGGGTGATGGGTGTTCCTTCCAGTGAAGCACTGCAAGTGGGCAGTATCATGGCGACCAAACTGGTTTCCAACGAGTTCGTTGCGATGATGGATCTGCAGAAAATTGCTTCCACGCTCTCTCCGCGTGCTGAAGGCATCATCTCTGTGTTCCTGGTTTCCTTCGCTAACTTCTCTTCAATCGGGATTATCGCAGGTGCAGTTAAAGGCCTGAATGAAGAGCAAGGTAACGTGGTTTCTCGCTTCGGTCTGAAGCTGGTTTACGGCTCTACCCTGGTGAGTGTGCTGTCTGCGTCAATCGCAGCACTGGTGCTGTAAGACCATACATAAAAAAGCCGGGGATAATTCCCCGGTTTTTTTACGCCTGTTAATCAGCTAATGGCTGCGGGCGACCAATCAAATACCCTTGCAGATATTGCACCCCGAGCTTATGCAATAGCGCCTGCTGCTGTTGCGTCTCGACAAACTCCGCGACCACACTCAATGACTTCGCTTTCGCCAGATCGGTAATTGATCTCACAATCATCGCATCCAGCGTGTTCGTGACAATATCTTTCACAAAGACGCCATCAATTTTGATGATATCAGCCTGCAAACGCTTTAACCGTTCGTAGTTGGCATATCCGGTGCCAAAGTCATCAATCGCAATCCGGAAACCAAACTTATGCAGCTGCTCGATGTTGTACATGCTGCTTTCTGCGTTAGAAAACGCCTGCTCCTCGGTGATCTCAAGAATGACCGCCTGCGGGGAGATGTGATAACGCTTAAACAGACGAATAATCCGCCCGGCAATATTCTTTTGCAGCAGCGTGAGCGGCATTAAATTGACTGAAAAGCGCGGTCCTTTTTTGTCGCAAGGGTGTGTTGCCAGCCACTTCAACAAGGATTCCAGCACTTGCAAATCAAAACGCGCGCTAAGGTTAAACTGAGCAATAAGGGGCAGAAACTTATCCGGGGTCATAATGCCGCCGTCATATTTCAGTCGCGCGAGGATCTCATCATAACCTTCACCCTCTTTGTTGCGAATTGGCTGGGCGTAGAGCAGCAAATCACCCTGATCTAACGCCGTGCGAATGGTATTCAGCAATAGCACCTGTTTAGTGGTCTGCCCGGAAACCATCTCCTCTCTGCTATCCAGCGCCAGCACATGATGATGTGCGCAGGATTGCTCCGCCAGCCAGCTTAACTGCCCCAACAAGGGTTGCAGGGTTTCCTGATTTCCATCAAAACGCCCCCAGGCAGCACCATAGCCCATATCCAGCCCGGTATTGTTCCAGTGAATTTGCCGACTATTCAGGATGTTAATCATATGCTGGAGTCGCCCTTCCGTTTCCGGCCCGCTCAGCACTAACAGCAGTTCACTACCCGGCAATTGATACAACTTTTCGTTTTCCTGCATCAACGGCAGCAGCGTACGGCAAATTGAGCGGATACAGTGAACGCGCATCATTAAGCCGTAATGACGACTCATAAACTCAAGATTATCAATGCGCAGGCAGCAAAAACTCTTGCCCGCCTCTTGTTCCGGCGCTTGTTCCAACGCACGAAAGTTGGGTAGGAGCGTTAACGGATCTGTCAGCGCCTGCAAATGCCAGCGGCGATTAAGCCATTCACTGCGATGATAAATGCGCACCATATAGAGCAGGCAAACGCTAAAGGAAATCAGCACCGCAAGAATAAATGCCAGCGAATATTCGGTTTCCCCCCCTTGCAAAAAGTTCTGGTTGTAATTCAGAAGGCAAAGCGTTGAAACAGCCCAGGTGAGATTTAAAAACGGATAGCGAAGCTTACCGACCCCGAGGGTAAAGATGATGAAGAAAACGGGTACCAGGTAACCGGCAATAAAGTCGTTTTCATAAGGTGTGCACAACAGAAGTAGAAGCACGCTTAACGCTGCCAGCCAGCTTAAGGTAAATGCGCGTTTCTCTTTGCCCAACGACGGCGCGATATCCCTGCGCCACAATATCTGCGCAAAGTGGGGACTTACAATCATGCGAGTGAGATAGTAGAAAAGCATGTTGTAAATCAGCACAGCGGTGAAAAGGCTTAGCAAATCAACGACCGTGAAAATGGCATCCGCATCGCCGAAAAAGGTGGATATCTTTAGCGGGAAATCAAAGAAGCTCCCCACAAGATACATGCTGCATTTGATGCCGATCGGCGTCACCAAACCAAGCCAGAACAGACGTTGCCAGACATATCGGCTGGGGAATCCATAACACCCACACGGCCCCGCTATCCCGT
>OAUB01000141.1_pt1 | contig 61299 bp, 52 predicted proteins | sample 1476121 | NCBI WGS metagenome assembly OAUB01 (sample SAMEA2579998, study PRJEB22360) | human gut metagenome | biome: human gut; feature: human-associated habitat; material: faeces | place: Denmark | collected 2008/2010
TATGCCGATTCTATGTTTAATTTTAATTTATCGGTAAAAATTTACCGAAGTATTGATATATTAATAAAAATAGAGTGTCTGGAGATCAATACCTTAGAGTAAATGATATAGTGGTATGTGCTTCAAATGGAAGTAAGGCTTTGGTTGGCAAAGCGGCGATTAATAAGACTCTTACTAACCAATATGCCCATGGTGCTTTTTGCCTTCTTGTTAGGCCCAATGATAACATTAATCCCGTTTACTTAAATACATTCTTCCAAACTTCTCTTTATAAGAAACAGATAGACGAGTTGGCTGCAGGTAGTAATATCCTTAATATCAAGCAAGAATATCTTACAAACATGATCTTACCATTGCCAATAATTGAAGAACAAAACAAGTTTGCCATTATTGCGGAACAGGCCGATAAATCAAAATTTGAATTAAAACAATGTATTGAAAATATAGATAAAATCATCAAAAGTTTAATAAACGGATAATGGATAATTGAAGACTAAAACGTTGTGCTGCCATATCAATTAATTTAAAAATATTGAAATATGAAAACAATCTTGATAAATGATATTGAGCAGGCTATGCAAGGAGTGTTAAACAACGAGCAAATGAGCCAATTGCGAAAGGTACTTGAATATGCTTTCCGCAACATCAACGTGTCTTCAAAAAGCATTGATGAACAGATTAGTGACGATAGTGTGAAGCTGATAGATAACTTTCTTTCCGCCAAGCGAGTAGAGGGTTGTTCCGATAAATCTATACACTATTATAGGAGTACACTGAATAATGCAATCCGTAAAATTGAAAAGAATGTACGTCACATTACAACTGATGATCTTCGTAGCTACTTAAATGAGTATCAACAAACAAGTGGTGCTACAAAAGTTACAGTAGATAATATCCGCAGAATCTTATCAAGTTTTTTCTCTTGGCTTGAAGATGAAGATTATATAGTGAAAAGTCCTGTAAGGAGGATTCATAAGGTGAAGGTTGGTAAGACAGTAAAAGAAACTTATACAGATGAAGCATTAGAACAGATGCGTGATTACTGCGATGGAATTCGAGATTTGGCTTTGATTGACTTGTTGGCTTCAACCGGAATGCGTGTAGGAGAGTTAGTAAAACTCAATCGAGAAGATATAGATTTTCAGAATCGTGAGTGTATTGTTACTGGTAAAGGAGATAAGCAGCGGAAGGTCTATTTTGATGCTCGTACGAAGATACATTTGCAACGCTACTTAAATGAGAGAAATGATAATAATCCGGCTTTATTTGTTTCTTTATTAGCACCTTATGAACGGTTGCAAATCAGTGGTGTGGAAATCCGATTGCGTAGGTTGGGAAGAGAGTTGAATATACCAAAGGTACATCCTCATAAATTTCGTCGTACATTGGCTACAATGGCGATAGATAAAGGCATGCCTATAGAACAAGTTCAACACCTCCTTGGGCACCAAAGCCTTGATACAACATTGCAATATGCAATGGTTAATCAAACGAACGTAAAATTGTCTCACCGTAAATTCATTGGATAGTATGTCGCAATTTATCGAGATGTTTAGTTCATATCAAACTACACCAGTTGGTAACTACATAGAGGATAGTTATCCTGGGGAATGGGGAACTGAGGATAAGGACGGAAACGGCGTAAAAGTTGTTCGTACTACTAATTTTACAAATAGTGGTAAATTGGATTTAACAGATGTTGTTACGCGTTCAATTTCTGAAAAAAAGATAGAACGAAAAACAATAAGAAAATATGATACTATTCTTGAACGTTCAGGTGGTACTACTGATAATCCAGTAGGTAGGGTCGTTTTGTTTGAGGAAGATGAACAATACCTATGTAATAATTTTACACAAGTTCTTAGATTTAAAAAAGTGAATCCTATATTTGCTTTTTATTCTTTGTTTTATTTCTATCATACGAATAAAATAGTAGTTAGAAGTATGGGGAGTAAAACAACAGGCATACAGAATTTAAATATGAGTAAATATCTTGAGATTGGCATTCCTAATGCATCAGATGATGAACAAAAGAAGTTTGTTGCAATTGCTAAACAGGCCGATAAATCAAAATTTGGCGACTTCAAATCGCAATTTATCGATATGTTTAAGAATATACCTTCTGTTAAAATAGCTGATTGCTGTATAACGGTATCTGGAGGTACTCCCAATACAAAGAAAATTGAGTATTATGATGGAGGAGATATACCATGGTTGTCTAGTGGTGAAATTAATCAAGGGTATATTTTTTCTACTGATAAATATATAACGCAATTAGGCTTAGAAAACTCATCTGCAAAATGGGTTCCTGCGAATAGCGTAGTCATTGCAATGTACGGTGCAACAGCAGGTAAAGTGGGGTTTATAAAAATTCCACTTACAACCAATCAGGCAGTTTGTACATTATTACCTAATGATGGCTTTGAACCTCTATACTTATATTATGCTACATTGTCAAAAACATCATGGATGATATCACAATGTCGTGGAGCTGCACAGCCAAACATATCACAAAGTATTATTCGTAGTATGGAGATACCTATGGCAACAATAGATGAGCAAAAACAATTTTGTAAACTTCTGACACAAGCCGATAAATCAAAATCTTATGTTCGGATAGCATTAAAAAATTTAGAATCCATATTAGGATATTGTATAAGGCAAGTAGCTTAGTCAAATAGATATAAACGAAAAATATTATATAGTTATGTTTTACGAAGATAATACAGTGGAGCAAATGCTCATAAATGCAGCTACTCACAGTGGCTGGCAATATGTAAAGGCTAGTGATGTGCCACGAAGCACTGATTCGGTTCTGGTTGAATCTTGGTTGCAAGAGGCATTAATCAGACTTAATCCTATCACACTTCAACAGGCTGAACAGGTGATTTATAAACTTCGTGCCGCTATTACCTGTGGTGGAAATTTCGATGAATTGGTGACAGCCAATGACCGTTTCCGGGCATTATTGTTTACCGAGAATACAGAACCATTTGGAAAAGATGGTGAATATATCCCGATTCGTTTCTTCAGCGATGATCCTGCGGAAGACTATTGTGTAGTTACCAATCAGTGGGAATTTCCTCGCCCATCTGTTGACGGAGGTAAACGATTGGATTTGGTATATCTTATCAATGGTATTCCTATTTGCATCGGAGAAGCAAAATCCCCGGTAAGACCTCAAGTAACATGGGCAGATGGGGCTACTGATATGCTACATTATGAAAAGAGTATTCCTGAGATGTTTGTTCCTAATGTTTTGACCTTTGCTACGGAAGGTAAAGAACTTCAATATGCAGGAATCTGTACTCCAGTAGATAAGTGGGGACCTTGGTTTAAGGATGGGTCGCGTCAGCATGGAACGATTGAGTCTGTAAAAAGTAATGTGATGAACTTGGTTGAGCCTAATCGATTGCTTGATATCTATCGTTATTATAGTGTATTTACAGGCACCTCATCAGGCAAGAAAATAAAGATTGTATGCCGCTATCAACAATATTTAGGTGGTGAAGCAATAGTTCAACGAGTGCTTAAAACCTATCGAGAGAAGCAAGGACCGAAGAAAGGTCTCATTTGGCATTTCCAGGGTTCGGGTAAATCTTGGTTAATGGTATTTGCTGCACAAAAGCTGCGTTTGCAAAACGAATTACACGCTCCAACAGTTGTAATTGTAGACGACCGTATTGATTTGGAAGACCAAATTACTGGTGATTTTACTCGTGCAGAAATTCCCAATATTGAATCGGCCAAAACAAAGGAGGAGTTGGTAGCATTCTTCAAACAAGACCAACGTAAGATTTTAATTACCACCATCTTTAAGTTTGGTGATGTGGAAGGTGTACTCAATGAGCGTGATAATATTATCTTGTTGGTTGATGAAGCCCATAGAACACAAGAAAAAGATTTGGGACAGAAGATGAGAAACGCATTGCCTAATGCATTTTTCTTTGGGCTTACAGGTACGCCTATCAATAAGCGAGATAAAAATACTTTCCTTGCTTTTGGTGCAGATGAAGACATGGAGACTGGAGGTTATATATCAAAATATACATTCCAAAATTCTGTGGAAGATGGTGCTACGCTTGAACTGAATTTCCAGACTGTTCCAGTGGAAATGCATCTTAATGAGGAGCAGTTACAGGAGGAATTTGATGAATTGACTGATCAGATATCAGAAGCAGAAAAGGATGAACTGGTTAAACGAACCTCTGTAGAAGCATTCTTCACGGCTGAAAAACGTATTAATGATGTTGCTCGCTACATTGTTAACCATTTTAAGGCTTATGTGGAACCTAGTGGAATGAAAGCGCAAGTTGTTGTGTATAATCGTGATTGTTGTGTAAAATACAAGAAAGCCATTGATGCTTTGTTAGGAACGGAAGATGCCACAACGATAGTGATGCATACGGCCGGAGACAAGGCGGATGATTATAAAGAGTATCGTAGGGATAGAGATCAGGAAAAGAAACTGCTTGATCAATTCCGTGATCCATTATCTCCAATAAAAATGGTAATTGTTACCTCTAAGCTTCTTACCGGCTTTGATGCTCCTATACTTCAATGTATGTATCTTGACAAGCCAATGAGAGATCATACGCTTTTACAGGCTATTTGTCGTACAAACCGAAAATATACTGTGGATAAAAAGTGTGGATTGATTGTGGATTTTGTAGGAGTGTTCGACAATGTGGCAAGGAGTCTTGCATTCGACGAAGAGACTGTCAAAACAGTAGTAAAGAATATTGATGAAATTAAAGCTTTAATTCCTAATTTTTTACAAGAATGTCTTGATTTCTTCCCAGGAGTTGACCGTACGACTGGTGGTTGGGAAGGTCTTCAAGCCGCTCAGCAGTGCTTGCAGGATGATAAGACAAAAACCGATTTTGCACGCCATTTTGCCCGATTGTCTAAGGCTTGGGAAACTGTAAGTCCCGACACAATGCTTACTCCGTATCAGTCAGATTATACTTGGCTGGCACAAGTTTATCAGAGTGTTCGTCCTGTCGGAACTAGCGGTTCACTTATTTGGACATTATTGGGCGCCAAAACTATTGAAATAATTCATCGTAATATAGATACGATTGATATAGGAACGCCTCTTGAGGATTTGGTAGTTGATGGTGATGTAATCGATATGGTATTGGAGCAGGCAAAGGACAATCCTAAAAAGATTCTGGAAGTTGAGAAAATGCTACGTTTAAGATTGGGTGAGCACCGTGGGGACCCAAAATATAAGGCATTTGCAGAAAAGTTGGATGAACTTCGCCGTCACATGGAAGAAAATCTTATAACAAGTATTGACTTCCTTCGCAGCTTGTTGACTCTTGCCAAAGAAGTACTTGAAGAGGAAAAGAATTCCAATCAGCCACTTGACAAACGTGAGCAGGCAAAAGCTGCGCTTACAGAATTGTTTGAATCAATAAAGACAGAAAATACTCCTATTATTGTGGAGCGCGTTGTCGCTGATATTGATGAAAATGTGGTAGCTATTGTGCGTAAATTTAAGGACGCTTTTAAGAGTATCACTGCTCAACGAGAAATAAAAAAGAAACTTCGTTCAATTCTTTGGATAAATTATCAAATCAAAGACCAAGAAGTCTTTGATAAGGCTTATCAGTATATTGAGATGTATTACTAAGTACTTGAAGTTTGAGAAGTTTTAAGTGACTTAAAAATGGGTATGACTAAAAATGGATAGAATAGAGAACGCTATAAATAATCTCTTGATTAAGCCAAATGAGGCTTTAAAGTCACGTATCGAAGAGGTAAGGTATTGTATTGACATACCAGACACTAATTCGAAGGGGTATTGTTATTGTCTAAAAGTTGATGCTAATGGTACGTTAAGACTTAAAGATTTAATAGATTATCTTGATACTCGAATAGTTGATTATGCAATTCCCAAAAAAGAAATTGATGAAGCGAAAAATGATTTTAATAACACTGGATCTACAAGAAAAATCATTCAGTTAAAAAAGAAAGCTGAAAATCTTTTTACTGATTTGAATAAAACTGGTGAAGGTGGTGAAATCTTATTATATATTCTTACACAGGATATTTTGAAGCTTCCTCAACTGATAAGTAAAATGTCTTTAAAGACATCTCCCAAAATGCATTATCATGGAGCAGATGGTATCCACTTCCAATATGATAGCATAACTGGAAATTTAGAACTTTATTGGGCTGAGGCTAAAATGTATCAGGACCTAAATGCAGCTATGGTAAGTTGCTTTGATAGCTTAAAAGGTTTTCTACTTGATCCGAAAGGTTGTAAATCTACACAAGAAAGAGATATTGATTTGATTACATCGAATATACACCAAAATATAAATAATGAGGCTATTGAGGATATACTTGTAGAGTATTTTGACAAAGATAAAGAACAGTCAAATCATTTAGTTTATAAGGGCGTATGTTTTATTGGATTCGATTATGATAAATATCCAAGTAATACAGATATTACAAAAACGACTGCAGATATAAAAAATGCTATATTAGTAGAGTATGACAAATGGCACAATAGCGTAGGAGACAAGATAAAAGAACATATGAATCTTGATAAAAAAGAGATTCATGTGTTTTTGATGCCTTTTCCTTCCGTTGATGAATTTAGACAATATTACCTTCAAACAATTAAATGATGTTAGCTGAAAAAGTTTATAATTTAAGTAGTTTCAATCGTCAATATGAGGCTTTACTCATATTATCTGTTTGTGAGACCATCCCTAATTTAGTTTGGGATAGAGATAAATCTGATTTATTATCTCAAATAGATTGGAATAATATGCTGAGTATAGCATCTCTGTTTAGCTATTGTAATGAAAGTAAATATTTGGATGCGGCTCTTCGTATAGCTCAAACGTGTCTAGTACAAGAAGAAACTAACGAAAATCAGAAAAATGCAGCTGCATTTATACTAGATAATTTAACAAATAAACCAGCACTTAAAATTGCATTAGATAAGCAGTTTATAAAAAAGGACTTTAGAGATAATTATCCTTTTGCATTGAGACTTCAGCAAAGCAAATCAGATATTGAACATACGATAATAGTAAATGATGAAGTATTCCTTTTAAATAGGTTCCAAAAAGAAGTTTATTATGCATATAAACATAATGAAACAATAAGTATATCTGCACCAACCTCGGCAGGTAAGTCTTACATTCTATGTACTCTTTTGTTAGAGGAATTGACAGAAGGCAATAAGAATATTGTTTATGTTGTGCCAACAAGAGCACTTATAAGTCAGGTAGAAGCTGATTTAAAAGCACTACTGAGACAATATAATTTAGAGAATCAAACTAATATAACAACAGTACCACCTCAGGAAGATATTTTAGATAAGAAATCCAATGTCTTTATTTTTACGCAGGAACGTCTTCATTGGTTTTTATATGGGAATTCTAATTGTAAAATTGATATTCTTATTATTGATGAAGCTCAGAAAATTGAAGATGGGAATAGGGGAATTTTGCTTCAACAAAAAATAGAAGATGTTGTTAAAGCAAATCCTGAAATAAAGGTATTCTTCTCCAGTCCATTTACCTCAAATCCGGAGATACTTCTGGATAATGTCATTAATAATAGCCGGAAAAGTAAGGTTAATACTCAGTATATTGCAGTTAATCAGAATCTTTTATATGTTTCTCAGGTACCGAGAAAAATCAGAGAGTGGCAAATTCATTTATGTACTGTTAAAAACACTATTTTGTTGGGGAAAATTGTAATGACAGATCGTCCAACAACAGAACTGCATAAAATAGTTCATACAGCTTATCAAATATCGAATAGAGGTGGATGTTTGATTTATAGTAATGGGGCTGCAGATGCAGAGGATACAGCAAATTTACTTTACGATCTGCTGCCAGAGTGTGAACAAGATTCTGAAATTGAAGAACTAGTTAAATTAGTACAGAGCACTATTCACACCCAATATGTTTTAGCAAAAGTTTTATCAAAGGGAATTGCATTTCATTATGGAAATATGCCTTTGCTTATAAGAAATGAAATAGAGAGATTGTTCTCTATAGGTAAAATAGAATATTTGATCTGTACTTCAACTTTATTGGAGGGGGTTAATCTTCCTGCTAAATCTATTATTATAAGAAAACCATCAAGAGGTAGAGGAAATCCATTGAATCAAAATGATTTTTGGAATTTGGCAGGTAGAGCAGGACGATTGGGAAAAGAATATAGTGGAAATATATTTTGTATAGAACCATTAAAATGGGATATTTATCCTGAACCAAATAAAACGAAACAAGAAATTAAAAGAGCATTAAATGTTGTAGAAAGTAAAGGGGATGAACTTCTGGAATATATCCGGTGTGGGGCACCCAGAAAAAAGGCAGGAAAGTGTTCAGATTTAGAATTTGCTTTTGGATATTATTATATAAAGTACGTTTTGGACAAAGAGAATGCACCTTCAACTCCATTTTATGATAACTTGTTGTGTGAGTTGAGAACTCTGCAATCGATAATTACATTACCAGCTTCAATTATTAAGAAAAATCCTGGCATATCACCTTTAGCGCAACAACAACTTTATAATTATTTTACTGACCATATTAATGACATAGATACACTGATTCCTGTGTATCCTAATGACTCTAATGCTTTAGAGGAATACAGAAACCTTATAGAAGTTATAGGACAAACGATATCAGATTATCCACAACAATTAAATGTTCCTAGAGCAATATTATTGATCAATTGGATGTCAGGGAAACCGTTGTCGTATCTTATTCGTAAAAGTTATGATTCTTATAAAAGGAATGGTTATAACAAAAAACTTCCAGTTGTTATCAGAGAGGTTATGGAAAACGTTGAAAATTTTGTTAGATACCAATTCGCTAAAGATTCAAGTTGCTATGTCGATATTTTGCGATATGTTCTTGAAATAAATAGAAAAAATGATTTACTTAATAATATTCCACAATTAAATCTTTGGCTAGAGTTTGGTGTATCACAAAAGACCCATCTTTCATTGTTGGCTTTAGGACTAAGTCGTAATACGGTTATAGAATTGACTAAATATATTACATCTACGGAGAAATCAAAAGAGGAATGTTTAAATTGGTTAAGATCATTGAATTTAGACGAATTGGATATGTCTCCAATAATTGTAGAAGATATTAGGAGAATTATATGATTATTGCATAGGATACAGTCCAAAATTTAGTTGTAAAAAATAATAACGACTTATTCAAAGTCTTATAATCGTTATGTAATTTTTTTTATGTTGATAATATTGTTTCTTTAGCACGTTTCTTATATATATTAAGCAAGTAAAATGTGACAAGAGTTACAGTTTGAAAACTATAATTCTTGTCACATATTTTTTAGAACAGAAAGCTATTGTTTAATATTTTCTCATCAGGTTTTATTCTCTAAAAACTTATGAACTACTACTACCATCGTAATTCCCAAGATCGCTATAAGCCCACATGCAGCAACCATCCTCCAAATTAACCAGGAATGCAAAAATTCTACATTCGCCACGATCATACAGAACAAGAAAGAGGATAGGGCTATTAGAATGACAATCAAAATATAAAATGCCTTATATGATAGATAAATGCGGTTATCCATTTGAACAATCCTCTGCTCTGCCTCTGTGCACTTGATCTCAATTTGGTCAATGAACTGGCCAAGAACGGTATTGCCAAATTTTACAGCCTGTTCTTGCGTATCCTGGGTAATAGACAACTTGTATTTTCCTAGTAAATCTACCAATGCGGTAAGATCCGTCCTCAATCCATACACATTGTCATTCAACTCGGCAAGTTCTTTTACGTTTATACCAAGCAGACGTTTTTCTTCTTCAAGATATTCATTTTGAGGAGTACTTTTGGTAACCTGCACTTCCTTCATTTCAGCGGTAAAATCAAATTTCTTTTTCATAAGCTCATCGTTTTAATCCAGTTTTCGGTTTCTTTCCTAAAGTACGAATGGCAGCACGGGCACATCTTTTTGCCCATAAGAGATCATCCTCGTCCTTATCTCTCCATGGCAATTCGCTTTGTGAACCACCGCCACCTCCGGTTGGTGCATTGGGAACTTCCAACAATCCGACAAATATTGCTACTGCCATATCGGTTAACTCCTGTGAATTGGAGACGAAACGATAATCAAATTCATCGTTAAAATGGTTGAGAACCTTTTCTGGAATGTATAACCGATGTTCCTGACCTTCGTGACTCAATGTATAGGGAACCGTATTCGAATTGTAGATCTTATATTGGGTATAGTCAGCGGATGCCGATGGCTTCTGAATCTGTTTCGAATCAGTGTCTTTAGGTTTGTTATTCGCTGCAATGCCTGACCTATAATGAAGTTTCTCCCATGTGGCAGGAAGTTTTGAAACCATCAGGTTCCTACCAATACCCAGATCGGAAGCTTTGTATTTTGTCTTTCCTTTCATGATAGCATATCCGTGAAGAATACCATCATCGTCCTTTCGCTCATGTATGGTATATCCCTTCTTTGTCAATGCTGCTTTGTATTCATCCCATGACCATGATGACATGGATTTAAGGGCATTCATACAATCCCGTGTAACCAACGGCATGTTGACATATCTTACCTGTTTTGCTGTCGTCCATCCACGTTTCTTTGCCACTTTTTCCGCTGCCCATTGGGCACGAAGGTGTATATTGTGGTCGTTGTTAATCTGTCCGTCTTCATCCATCCGGCAGACTGCAGCATGAAGATGAGGAACTCCGCTATTGGATTCCATATGGAGCCAGACTGTGTATTTGCTGTTGGCCAGATTGGTCGGACAGTTTCGTACTTTCCCGTCCTTGTCTTTGAACACTTGTTTGTCAAACTCTGTAGCGAAATCCTGCCAAAGTTTTTGCCAGTCTTCAATGGTGAAGTCCTTGGTATGTTCGGGTGACGGACTAAGTTCAATCCTGATGACTGAGTTCTTCACCGGACGGAAGCGGGAAAGAGTTAGCTGCATTGAATTCCAGACACCCATTGCATCTGGTTCCGATGGCATCATATTGTCCAATACCCGATAGATTTTTTTCGGATGTTTTTTATTATGTGATTCGCCGCTTATATAACGGATGTCGTTTATGCCATGCGATATTGCTTTAGCCTTTGCGATCATGATTCTTCAGTTTTATTATTGGTTGGAATACTGTTTGGCTCTTTTACGGAATTTAGGAACTGGCAGACATTTTCTGCCACATTGCCAAGCTCCTTCAGCCAGTTCACCATAAATGGAATCTGGTTGAACATCGTGTGCCGTTGGCTTGCACTCATTCCATGAAGGGCTGATGTGTATTTTACCAGGTCAGCACGGCAGTTGTCCAGATTCTGCAGCAGTGCAGCTTCTTCTTTGGAGAGTCTTGCCTTTGGCTTATAATTATATGCCCGCGCAAGCAGATAATCGCTTACGGTCATTCCGCATTGTTCGGCCAGTGACTTGATATGTTCTTTCTGTCGGGGGCTGACTTTGGCCCCGATAAATACGGTTCTCCTGTTGTCCGGAGTCTCATTCTGTTCTGTTTGTTTTATTATTTCTTTTTCCATGAAAATCTAATATTATAACGGGTTAAGGTGCGAGCCTGCGAGTACCGCACCGGCGAAGTGGCTAAGCCGGCGAGAGCGCCAATGTACAACCATAACGGAGTGGAGGTTATACCTTGGCATATCTCGCAACAGATACCTGTTGAAACTGCACGGCAAGCCGTATCGTATATACAAATGAAATAGGCATTTCTACTACTACCATAAACGATATAAGTATTCTGGTTATCCAATAAAAGGGGAGAGGATGAATATTCCCTATAACGTCTTTATGACTTTGCTTTATTCTAATATGTACACCCTGCCAATAAAGTAAAGCCGGATTCAATAATGGCTGTCTGGGTTGATTTTATATTCCTTTCCCTCTTTTATGACCATCCTTTTGTTACTGAGGAAGGTGGCAACTTTAACTGCTTTGTTATGTCCCAGCTTAATGTCCTGCAGGGCATATCCTTCCTTCAGCCGTTCCAGATAATCGTCATAACTGGTAATACAGACGTTTGTAAAAGCTGCGTCCAGAGCTGCCCGATGCACGCTCTCGGAAATTTCCTTGTACGGATCAAACGGTTCTTTTGCAGGTCTTCCGATTTTCTTTTCCTGGGGCTGATAGGAATCCAGCAGTTCAGGTAAGACTTCATCGTTTATACGGAAAGCAAACGGTTCAAATTCCCGGTCACGGATATGAATGGCTTCTACTACACTTACTGTCCTGTCCATTTTGTCCACTTCTACCTGCATGACTGTTTCAGCTTTGTTGTTCAGTTCCGTGCCGATGTGACCACGGGCATTCTCGTCATTCTTGTTCTGATGGAGAATGGTATGAATGTGAATCTGGCGGTCATCCGTCCATTGCATGAATCTGGAAATAATATCGGTCGCTTCACTGGGGGAATTGATGTCATAAAGAAAGTCTCGGATGCCATCTATAATCACCAGTCCGAGATCGGGGATTGTGCCGATAGCTTGTTCGACTATAGCCAGACGTATCGGAGGGGCGTATTTGCGCAAAGCCAGCATAATCAGATTGTCTGGATTCTTGTCCTCCGGGAGTCCGGCAAGGCGCAGGATTCTTTTCAATACCTTCTGGCAATGATGGCGTCCCTGTTCTGTATCAATGTACAGAACAGTTCGCTTATCTTCTGGAAATGATGAACGGTATTTCAGTACTGTTCCGTTTTTCAATGCCGATGCTGCAATGGCTGTAACGTTAAAAGTTTTCTTACTTTTGGCCTTGCCTATAGAGGCACTGAAGTTCCCCAGTGTACCGATTGCGGCATCATCTACCATCAATACAACCGGTGACTGTTCATAAGCTCCGTTTGCACTTACAGCAGATTCCTCCATATAAGCGGTCAATTCCTCGTCAGTAGGAATTCTAATGTCTGTCTTGTCCATAGGCCTTACACGTTTTTAGGGTTAGCCTTACGACGGGTGGCAGCAAGCATCTGTGTCTGTTCTTCTTCAAAAGTCAGTGGAACCTGTACCTTTCTTCCGGTCTCAAGCCATTTGTCCAGTTCATCACGATAGACAAAAAGATGTTTGCCTTGTTTGATTACAGGAATGCCCCCATGCTTGACCTTATAATAAAATGAGGATTTGGATATGCCAAGGTAGGTACATACTTCATCCACCGTCATAGGAACGTGATGGTTCTCTTTGACCTTGTTTTGGACTGCCAGACTGTTTTTCAATACAGTTTCCAGACTTTCAATTCTCTTACATAATTCACCTACAACTGTAGGTAAATCGTTAAAGGTTAAATTTTTAGAATGCATAATGTCTTTATTTGTTGTGTTTAAATACGCCACAAACTAAATCAATGACATTATGCAGAAAAATAGGAGACGAGAATCATTTTCCGGTCTGTATTAATTCATTATTTTCTCACACTGCGCTTTGTTTATAAGAGTATAATCAAATTTAAAATCATCATATTTTGGACTGTCAATAGGAATCTGACTGTGTATGGTATCTTTGAGATTCTTGACAAGGTATCCCAAGGTTGCATTTTTTAATTCATTAGGGAATATAGTTTTTATGAAATTGGCTCTTTCTGATAATGATATACCTAACCGTTCGCCTATATTCCAGACAAAATGTCTTAATGAAGGTGATGTAAGAGGAGTTTCCATTTTTGAACGGATGGGTTTATACAAATCTGATTGCCCACTTGCCAAATGGTCTATATTTTCATGTAGTATAAGCAGATTCTCTTTGGTGAGAAATTTTGCGGTAGAATAGGTGACATATTCATGAATAGCTTTTATAATCATTATTTTTTTCTCCAGTTCTTCCTTCTGAATTTTTTCCATACGGCTTTCGAATCCCTGTAGATATGAAAAAGCTTCGGGTTTAACTTCTGAGGTAGGTTGTTGCTCTAAAACTTTTACTTCTTTCGAATCATCATGTTTCTCTGATATTGTAATGGATGTAACGATTTCAGAGCTGGCAGCTTTGTTTTTTGTAGTATCAGTATTTTTTGTCTTTTCCGGTAACTCAATCATTGAAATAACTTCTGTTGCATTGCTAACTTCAATCATTTCTATATCTGAAACTTCTACAGTTGGTTCACTGCATTCTTCAATTATCATATCTGGTTTGGGAATAACTTTGTCAGGTATAGAATTTCTTTGATTATCAGAAAAGATCTGTGGACATTCATCCGTAAGGAATATATAGAATACACGTTGTAATCCTCCACACGTTATGATTATTACAACAGTTCCTAATATTATAGGTGTTGTATATCTGGTCAGATCTATCTGGTGATTAATGTACAGATATGTTGCATTACTGAAAAAAGGATACAACTTACTGCAAGTATGAAACTTGTCTTTCGTGCCGATAATTTAATATTGTTTGTCATGTTCCGTAATTATATGTATTAGTTTTTGTGGCAAATATATTTTCTATTTCCAAATAGTTGTAATTAGTGACAGATAATCGTTGAGATTTTAAGAAAAATAAGCCTAAAGTACGAAAATCATACTCTAAATCATACTATAATCATACTTTAGGCCTATTATTTATATAGAATACAGACTGCTATCCTTTCCTTTTTAGGGTAATCTTGTTGCTCGCTTCACGCTTGTTGCTGTCCACTACTTTCATGTATCTTTGGGTCGTGATTATGCTCTTGTGAGCCATCATACTTTGTATGGTACGGATGTCGGTCCCTGCAGCTCCTTGCAGGGTTGCGAATGTTCTACGATACGAATGGAATGTTATATTCTTGGTGATTCCGGCAGAACGAATCCATTCCTTCATGGGAACCTGGGTCCAGCACCTTTTCAGACCTTTGAATACCAAACCCTTCTTCTCAGGTGAGTATTCTATTAGCTTCAGAGCTTCATCACTAATGGGGATGATGTCTTCCGTCTTTGTCTTCTGCGTGATGGTGTGTACACATTTTCCTCCTGCTGCAAAATCAACGATTTCCTCCCAGCAGAGAGTAAGTATGTCACTGAGTCTCAAACTGGTCAGGCACGAAAAGAGGGAAGCAGTTTTTAGAACTGGTATCTTGCATGGCGTTTCGGCCAGACAGTACAATTCCTCAACACTCAGATAGTCCTTTACCACATCTTCCGGTTCAATCTTTTCCAGAAAATCATTTATGTTTGCCTTGATCAGCCGATTGCGATAGAGAATTTTCAGGAATCCTCTGAATGTGGACCAGTAGCCGGACGCAGAGTTTCGTGTAATATATCCATCCCGTTTTAGCTGTCTGGCATTGAGCAGATATTCACGAAACTTGTTGCACAGTTCCACATCAATTTCTTCGAAAGTACATTTGCCATGGACGAAGTTATAGAAGTGCTGATAAACGAATTCCCATTTTTGGTCGTGCTTGGGAAGTTGCTTACGGTAGTATTCCAGAAAGTCTGCCTTATATTTCCTTTTGTCGAAGAAATCATATCGTTCGTTTACGATAGCTTCAAAGCGCCGGCATCGGATGGCTTCTGCTTTCTCTGACATGGTTGCATTGAAGTCACGTTCCCGCTGGTTCTTCGGATTTGCATAGATATAAATGTTCAAACCTTCGTGACGGATAGTCTTCATCGTTTCCTGGTCACGGTAGCCCGGATAATAGTCCAGATAGAAGGAAAGCATACCATTTTTTAACGGGCGGGTTCTCAAAGTTACAGTTTTACATTCTGACATAGTTACAAATGTTATTAGTTGACTTAAATTTTGCGGTGAAGATGCACAATGACTTTATGCAGACCGCATTCAGCATAAAATCATTTTCCAGTCTGTATATATGTCTGTACAGATTCATTATCTGGCGCCCATAATGTGGTCAAATTCCACTTTCAGGAATCTCACAAAACGCCCTTTCTTCTCCCGTTTTATTTCGTGGAATTGCAGAATGCCGTAAACAGAATCCCGTGTGAGACTATACTTCTTCATGGCTTCCTGCACGGTATAGTATTCTGAAGAATCATCTTCGGTTGTCTTCTTGGACAGATCGAAGTGAAGTTTTGAGTAGAATATCTGGCCGTGCTCTTTCTTTGAAGGGATGTTGTTGCGGTAAACATGTGAACGGATGGCTACACGTGTCATCCCATAGTTTTTCTCGATTTCTTCCGGAGTGTACCATTCGGTCAAGGCTTCATCCGTCTTATATTTGGCAAATGCCGCATCTATGTGTTTTTTACTGTAATAATTGAACTGGCGGATTCTGACTTTGGGAACATTATTTTGTCGGGTATAGGTCCACACCCATTTGGCGTTGACTTTGTACTTTTCCGCAATCTGTTCAGCGGTATAATACTCGGTAACGTCAAATTCATCTTTTGGTCTGAGAACTTCATAAGGTTTTGTTTTCAGCATAAGTTCGATGTCGGTTCTTCTGATGAGCGACATTCTTGAACTCAGCCTTGATGCACGAAGTTTGTCCTCCTTTACCAGTTTATAGACATACTGGCGAGAAACTCCCATTAGTCTGGCTGCTTGAGAAAAGGTAAAGTATTCCTGGCTCTCCAGTTTGTTCTTTACCTCCAGCATTTCCTGAAATTCGCGCATTTCCATTCTACGTTCCTTCATGCGGTGTTTGTAACCTCTTTTGGAACATTGCGGACTACAATAATTAGTAGTGGTCTTTTTTGCCATGAAAGGCTTGCCGCACCACTGGCAGATTCTTTTTACTTCCATTTTTGTTATTCTCCATATTTTAGTGAAACATGAGCTTTTTACAGCTCGGATAATTTCCCTTTTTGTCTACTCACGTAAACCATTGTCAACACACGTCAACAAATGCGTCAGTGTGACATCGGGCAAAAGCCCTTAATTGTTCCGCGGTAGAAATACGGTAGAAAAATATGGTGAACAACAGTATCCAACTGTTTATAGCTGGATTTTTGACAAATAAAAAAGCCGCTGAAAATCAGCGACTTCATTATAGTTGGTTCTAATTTGTTGCAGTTGATTACAATATCCTACTTGCCGTATTTACAAGTCCTATCGCTTCATCAATAAGCAATGACAAGGCGTTTTTCCCCCTGCTCAAATTGTACTCGATACGACTTGAGCCTGTTTAGTCCAAAAGAGAAGTAACGTAATAATACAGCGTAGTCCTGTTCCTTTATAGCAATACTTACTAAGTGATTGGCAAGTTCTTGCAATGCGGCCGTAAAATCATTTACGGCAAACTCTTTCTGTGAGTGTTCCGATAATAGTCGGAAAAATCTCAAATCTGATAAGTCTTTCATAATTAATACATTTACATATTGATAAATTGCGTTGCTTTGCTGAGGATTGCGTTGATACAATTCTCCCGTAGCCAGCGGTTTGAATGAGTTTTTTCATACCGGTTATATTTTGTTGTATTTATAATTTACGGTTATTTTTTCCACCAATCGTCCACCTCTTTGCTCGGTTGTAGGTTTCCCACATACGAGCGTATTCTCCTTTAAGAGCAAGTAGCTGCTCATGTGTTCCCTGCTCGGCTATCACACCCTTATCTACATACAGAATTCGGTCGGCATTGGTGATTGTAGACAATCGGTGAGCGATGACCAATACCGTCTTTCCTTTGATGAGATGAGAGAATGCTGCCAGAATCTTACCTTCGTTTTCGGGGTCGGCAAAGGCGGTGGCTTCGTCCAGCAAGATAATAGGGGAGTCTTTTAATATGGCGCGAGCCAAGGCTATGCGTTGTGCTTCACCACCAGAGAGGTAGATGCCTCCTTCGCCTACCAATGTCTGATAACCATTGGGCAAGGATTCTATAAACTCATGGCATTGAGCGGCACAGGCAGCCCGTGCCACTTCCTCAAAGGTTGCAGTCTTGTTACCCATACGGATATTCTCCTCGATGGTATCGAAGAAGAGCATATTATCCTGAAAGACAAAAGCGACGTTGTCCATCAACACCGAAGTGGGAATCTCTTTGACTGGCACTCCTCCTATTAAGATTTCTCCGCTTTGAACGTCCCAAAAGCGGGCGGCAAGCATAGCAACGGTACTTTTACCGGCTCCCGAAGGACCGACTAATGCAGTTATCGTACCGGGATGGGAGATGAAAGATATCGCTTTGAGTATCGGCGTGGTGTCGTAGGCAAAAGAGACGTTGCGAAATTCCACTGAAGCGTCTTTGGGGTGTCGGGGAATGTCAGGCTCTTCGATTTCGTCCATATAGAGAATGTCATCAATCTTCTGTACACCCATGTTGTTCTGATTCAGAAAGCTGCCTATCCACAAGAGTTTAAGCACGGGAAAGAAAACAGCCACGCCGAAAAACAGGAACATGAGTAGCACCGGCACGAAAGTGGCATACGAGGCACTCCCCACAAACAGCCACACTGCCACGGGAATGATGAAGAGCAGTGCCGAAGAGAGTATGGTAAGGAAACCTACATATGTGGGTTGGTATTGTACGTTTACCTCGTTGGCAAATTTGCGGTACTCCTTGATGTCGTCATTGAGTTTGCGATAGGCATTAGTCGATTCGGTGAAGGTCTTCACCACCTGAATACCGCGAATATATTCCACAATACTAGCATTCATTCTGCCTAAGGTCTCCACATACCGTTTGGAAACCTCCCGGATTTTTTTGCCGGTGTACATTCTTCCCATCACATAGAATGCCATCGCCAGCACAGCCAATACTACGATAGCCAACCGCCAGTCTACGGCAAACATATAGCTGACGAGAATCAGCGGAAAAAGTAGGGCAGTTACGATGTCAGGGATATGGTGGGCAATAAACAGTTCGATGCGCTCCACGTCGTCGCTCATTATTTTCTTCAGTTCTCCCGAAGCCCGGCGGGAAAAGAACCCCAAGGGCAAACGAACCATTTTTTGTACTAGCTGCATTCGTATTTCATACAGAATGTTGAAAGCGGCAATGTGCGAGAGCATGAGGGAAGCAAACGTGAGCACTCCGAAAGCGAAGAAAGCTCCCAAGGCGATATAGCTCCACAGCCAGATGTATGCCTTGTCAATTAATGAGGGATCAAGCGCATGCTCTGCCAACTCGATGAGAATATTGTACACCGCTATGATCGGCACAAACTGCACGATGGCGGTGATAACTGCCAACAACATCGCCCCGATGAGCAGCCGACGTTTAGTGCCGGCTATTTCTATCAACCGTGCCAGCCCGGTCTTGCGTTTATTTGTATCCATAGCCTTACTGTTTATTCGATTGTTTGAACTTCCATCCTTTTACCCGTTGTTGTTCCTCCCAAAGATTGCGATACAGTCCTTCCTCTGCCAAAAGAGCTTGATGCTTGCCTTGCTGCACCACCCGTCCTTGGTCTATCACTACAATATTATTGGCACCTATCACCGTGCCCAAGCGATGAGCGATGATGACTACAGTCTTTTCTTTCACCAAGTCGTTGATAGCATCTTGGATGTGAACCTCGTTTTCGGGATCGAGCGAAGCGGTTGCCTCGTCAAGCAACACGATGGGCGCATCTTTCAAAATGGCACGGGCAATAGAGATACGCTGTTTCTCTCCACCGGATAGTGTGCTACCTCCTTCACCCACCATCGTTTCGTAGCCATCAGGCATAGCGGTGATGAAGTTGTGGCATTGCGCCTTGCGTGCGGCAACTTCTATCTCTTCGCGGGTAGCTGTCTCACGTCCCACGCGGATGTTGTTATAAATGGTATCGTTGAAGAGATACACATCCTGAAAGACGATGGAAACTTGTTGCATCAGTGTATGCACGGTGTAGTCTTTGATGTTTCGTCCGCCAAATAGGATTTCCCCCTCGCTTACATCCCAGAAACGGGCAATGAGTCGTGTCAATGTCGTTTTGCCCGAACCCGATGGTCCCACAAAAGCGGTCAGTTCCTTTTCGGGAATGGTAAGCGATACATCCCGAAGTACGGGAATATCGGCATTATAGCTGAAGCTGACGTGACGGAACTCTATCTCTGAGTTGACAACATCTTCTATTATACCCTCCGGAAGTACGGGCGTTTTGCAAAGAGCATCAATGCGTTCGGCTCCCAGCTTCATGTAGTTGATGAGGGCGATAAAGGTCAAGGCGTTGATGAGTGGGGCATAGATAGCCGATCCTGCCAGCAGGAACATGATGTAAACGGGCATGGAGACTTTGGCATTTAACAACATCGAGAAGCCAAGTAGCATAATAAGAACCAGGCCGCCATTGAGCAGAGTGGAAGCCAGCGTGATGCTGGGTGCGGGAGCCGCTTCCAAACGGATGCTCTCCCGCTTTAGATCACGGAAAGCTCGTTCCAAGCGTTCAAACTTATTGCCGCTCAGGTTGAAAGCCTTAATCAGGCGGATACCTTGTATATACTCGATCATGCGCGAAGCGGCATTGGTCTTTATTTTTTGATGCCTCTTGCCCAAGGTTGCCACAAAGTGATTGGTGAGCCACATCATGGGGTATGCCAATGGAATGACAGCTGCTGCCGCCAAAGCTAATTGCCAGTTGAAGAATGAGAGCGAAACCAAAGCGACGATGGGCATCGCCAGCCCGCCAAAGAACTGACCGATAAGGTGAGTAGTGAGCATCTCCACGTTGTTATAGTCGCTGACAATGTATGCCCCGATGTCGCCGGGATCACGACTATTGAAGAAACTCATCGGCAGTTGGCGCAGGTGATTGACCACTTCCAAACGACCATCGCAACAAATGTCGTAGCCGTCTTTATAGGCTACAAGGTATGCCTTTTTGCTAATGAGCCAAAGGCAAACGAGAGAAATTAGGAGCATTAGGCACGCCCAACCTATGTTCACGAGGTTGAGCGGTGTGCCGGGATTTTGCAGAGGTTTGAATACCTCCCACACCACGAGCAGCATTGCCCCATACGGTGCGCCACGAAAAAAGTACTCCGCAACCGTCCAGCCTATCAGCGGACGCAAGCGACGGGGCTGCCCCATCGTGGCGGAATTGAGTATTTGAGAGAGATTGTTCATAAGGTTGCTATTTGAGTAAGAAGTATCTGGGAGTTCTCGCTTTGTACCGCGCATAGTCTTCCCCATAAGTGGTCATGCAGTATCGCTCTTCACCCAAGATAACGCCATGCGTGACGAGGATCAAAGGAATTGTGGCAGGCAGCAACCACAACGATGCCGAGGCAATGCAAACCGCCAATGCTCCCACTTCATAGAAGAAGTACATCGGATTGCGCGACAGGCGGTAAACGCCTCGTACGACAGTTTCTCCTTTAGGCGTAGAGGCATAAGCATGAAAGGCTGCCATAAATCCGACAAGTGCAAAGGCAAACAAGACGCACCCCACCGTGAATAGCGGTGTACCTATGCGGAGAGGGACAAAGAGCGACACCAAAAGCAATGTTCCCTGAAACACAAAGCTTAAAGTGGCGTACCGCTTGTCCTTAGAGGTATACCAAGATGTATCTACGGCACGTTTGCCACCTTCTCGGTAAAGAATCATATACAAAAGTTGTATCAGCACCAATGCAAACGAAGGTATCCATGCATTGAGCCAACCGAAGTGAAATTGAATGAAATCGTTTATTGGCATACGAAATTTTATTTATTGTGTGTGATATTGAAACCCTTGAATAGCCATTTCTGAATGGAGAAACAAGATTAATAAATGTTTGGGCTAAAAAATGAGAGCAAAGGAAAGGCCGATAATTCAACTCTCACCTTTGCCTCTTCTGAGTGATTGATTATTACTTAGTTTTCAAACCAATGGAAATATGCAGGAGCTCCATCTACCTTTACTACGGCATCCGAGCTTGTTTCGCCGGTTGCAGGATTATGCGTATAAAAGCCCACATCATTTCTGCCATTAATAGCAAACACGATAAGATTCTTGTATTTCTCCACTGCTCCTCCAAAGCTTGACGTCATCGGTATCGGAAGTTTTTTTACCGTTTTATTGTAAATATCCATCTCTACACTGATGAGCGATTTATCCGTGAACCAGTTGGGAGATGTTGGGTTTGCCCAATAAGAAGGAATATCCATCGTGGCATACATTTTTCCGTTGCCGGCGTATTGTGATTGAAGCAGCCAAACGGTTTTGCCCGATTCGCCTTCGATTGTTTGATCGTTCAACACCCAATTATAGGTAGGGTCAAATTCGGTTTCGCCTTTCTTGATGCGCAAGATACCGGTCTTGTACTTAGGATTCATGCCGTATGCGCCCGTGCACATCAGATACATATCGCCTTTTTCATCGATAAAGGTTTGTTGCCCATAGGTATAAGCCCCGATACCGATACCACTCGCCTTTTCATAGATGACACGCTCCACCTTGTCCGTTTGAGTGTTGATTACCGCGAGTTCTATCTGAGGTTCGGTAGCCGGTTGGAATGTCATGTCTGTCTGATTCAGTGTTACATACAAACGTCCATTATGCACAAACGGAGATCCAAACATCGGTACGGCCAATCCCGGTGCAGCGTAAGAGGACAGATCAATCTCACCAGTTAGTTCCATCGTTTGAGGGTTGAATATAAATAACTTGCCGATAAGTGATATCAGATAGGCTTTTGTTGCATTAACAAAAGAGATGTGTCTTGGAACAGAATTAAGGGGAATAGGCATGGTTGCCGTTTTGGTGAGTTTAGTTCCCGAACGCCCCCATTTTGTTACTACATTTTCATCACCTTGTGCTCCGAACGCAGGAAAAGTGTACACATCATTACCGTTGCACACTGGCATCATTCCGTAACCGACTTGCACGGCATTTTTGTTTGTCAGTTTCTTGGGAGACACTCCATCTGCTAACTGCATCCAACCTGACCCGGTCTGTCCACCGGGATTCATAAGCATGGTGTAAACAAGTATATCGCCAACTTTTACTTCCGGATCGGTCGTGATTGGTTTCGTTTCCGGGTCTTTGCTACAAGCTGAAAACAGCATAGTGATACTCATTAGGAGGAGTAATACTCCGTTGATTCTCTTTTTCATTTTACTTTTTATTTTATTGTTGAATAATATATTGAATTGTGATTAGCTTTATTTCAGCACGTACCTGATACGTGCGGTAAAGGCTCTGCCGGGAAGCGGGTAATTAAACTCGCTGAACAGGCGGGCATTCGTAAGGTTGGATGCTTTTGCCGAGAAGGTAAGCCCACCGTTCATGATGGAGTATTCTAATCCCAAGTCGAGCTTGAAAGAGCGCGGAATGCGTTTCTCTTGATATTGACTTACTTCGAAATCGAAGAAATACTCTTCTACGAATGAAGCATCGGTAAATAGTCTTACATTCTGACCTTTCCCTCCGAAGAGATTCTCTTTGTGAAACTCTACCCCCGCATTTGCTAAGAAATAGGGAATATTAGGCATACGCAATCCCTTCGACGGATTGAGAACGTTACTCGTTGGTTCGTACTTACGTGTATCGCGAAGGTCTTGAAACGTGGCATTTACATATCCGTAAAGCCAGCGTGTAACATCTGCTTTGACTTCTGCCTCTACACCGAAGGTACGCATCTCACCGAAATTAGTGTATCTGCCCTGCACGAAGTTGCGCGTATAGCGTATCATATCTTGCAGGTAAGAGAAGAATCCGTTTACCTCCACCTGCAACAATCCGGAACCAATCTTTTTATCGTACATCAATCCGATGTTAGCGTTAGTTCCTCTTTCGGGTTTCAAGTCGCCCGAAGGAGCAATAAGGAAGCCGTCGCCAATGAGTTCGGCATCTGTCGGTAGTCGTACATCATAGCTTACGGAGGCTTTCCCCAACAACTCTTTGGTGAAGCGGTAGCGCAAGGCTTCACTTACACCCCAATCGTGCTGCTGCATATCCACTTCTTTGGGTACGGAATTCCAAACATCTCCTATTTTCGTATTCATGGAATAGTAATAATACTTACCCGTCAGCGAGTTGAGGAATTTGTCATTGGGGGATTTATAGTCGTAACCCAAGCCTAATACCCAGCTCGTCATGTGTGAGTCGAAGTTTATCTGTCGCCCCACCGCTTTATCCAACAACGGATCGGAGGGCTTCCCCAATGCCCATTTGAATAATGAGTTGAGGTTGATGGAGTGCCGGTCATTGATGATGTAATTGAGATTGGTCTTATTTCCCACGGTATGCTTACGCATTTTCATGTCAGAGGGTAAAACTCCTATTTCTCCTCCGTAAGCCGAAACAGGCGGATAAGGATTCATATCCCAGTCGTAGCGAAGCCTAGCTGTATCCACAAAGTTGTATTGAGAATAGGCATAGCCCGTGCCGCTACTGAAGTCAAGTCCATTGAGTAGGAAATTGTCTTTCTGTAAATCAATGGCGAAGTTGTAAGCTCCGGCACTACTTTCGGCAGAGCGTATGTTCTCTACCACGCCTTGTATCTGCTTGCTGTTTCGGATAAATTCAAGTTCAAACTCCATCTGATCGAACCACCATTTACGGGCTTTCATCGATATCCCTCCCCCCGATTGGTTGAATTTGTCATGGTCGCGTTTTATGAACTTACCTTTGTTCTGAGGCAATTCCATACGATAGTCATTATCAGAATGGGTGTATAACAACGCTGCCCCCAACTCTATTCCTTGTTTGACCAGATTCCGCTTGAAGACGCTACTTGCTTTATGTGTATTGAAGCTACCGAACGAATACGAAGCATCCAAGTAACGAGGTGGATACTCTTTAATCACGATATTTACAGCACCCCCCACGGCAGATCCACCGAACTTGGCTGGAACCACACCTTTATATATTTCAATGCGGTCAATCATGTCGATGGGTATATCGTTGATGTCGATGAAATCGGAATTATCGTTCATCGGTACTTCGTCTATAAAGAATCCAATACGCTTGCCTTCCAAGCCGCGAACAGAGATACGCGAGGCACTGCCTACTGCTCCCTGCGAACGAATGGTTACGCCTACGGTCTTAGTCAGAATATCTTCTACGCTATTTACTGTACCTTGTAACTGGCTCATACTGTAAACCGTTACCGGCATGGCTTGCTCCCGAATCTTGCGGGCTTCACTTTTGCCCATCACCACCACTTCGTCCAGCGATTTGACTTCGGCTTTCAGGCGGATAATAGTTTTCTTTACATTCTCTTTACTTACGGTTACTTTTTGGACTGCTGTTTGATAGCCCATAAACTTCACGGTGAATGTATAAGTACCGAAAGGAATGTCTGAAAAAGAGAACTCGCCATATTTGTTGGTTACATCGCCCTTTTTCAGTTCCTCAATAAAGAGGGTTGCTCCGGGCAGTGGATCTTCGTCAGTGTTGTCGATGACCACGCCCGCAATCCGCCCCCCACCTGTTTGGGCGGATACACTGATGCTCATGAGCATCAGTATCAATAGAGAAAATAGTACTTTCTGTTTCATTGTTTATTTATATGATTGTTGGTTTCTCCTTAAATGCTGGGATCGGGAGCTTCCGGCGTGGAAACGACTATAGGAGTTGTACCTGAAGAGTTTCCTTCGGTTACTTTTTGTGTAAGTACCTCAACATCCTTAAACTCTATTCTGGCGATCGCCTCTTTGGGGTTGAGTGTCGTTTTGTCAGCAATGAGTTTGGGCACTTCACGTTCTTTCAACATACCCGTAGAACGTAGCACGGGATACCATTTGGCAGCTTCCTTCGGCTTGGAAAGATTTTTGCGGGCTGCTTTGTTATAAAGTATAAGCATAAATCGATATTGTTTTGTGCCCTTTCGGGCAGTTATTAGTAGTAATTTTCAATATTTGAACTGTATATCTTCTCGTTCCATTTCTCCTTTGAGGTATGTGAGAAGAGTCTCCATATCGTCTCCTACTGTAAAGGCAATGCTCTCAATAGTAGTGCAATGCCCCAACGTACAAGTTGATACAGGATTGATTAAAGAAACATAACGACTGTCTCGTTTCACCAGTCGATGAATCAACTGCGGATAGGTAGTCAGAACCCGATGTATCGGGGTATATTTATTGATGCTCATCTGTCTATTGGTTTCATCATCGGTTGTTTTGTCGCTTGCACGCATATTCGTTGCGATTGGCTCTCCGGCGAGATGTCGTAGGTCACATTTATAAATCCCGCTTGTTCCAGCATTCTTTGTATTTCTATGGGTGAGTAAATGCGCAGGTCGATATTCCTCACCCACTTTTCATTGCCTTCCTCGCTGCATGCCTCGTTGCAGATGTAGAACCTTCCTTCGGGTTTCAATACACGCAATACTTCCTTGAAGTTTTCCACTATATCATTCCAAAAGTAGATAGTTTCGAAAGCGGTTACAATATCGAAGCGGTTATCGTCAAAAGGAATGTTTGAAACATTCGCCTCTACTATAGATGCTCGTCCCTGACTGATAGCCGCCTTGTTCTTGCGACTCGCAATGTCCACGCACGTGGGTGAATAATCCATGCCGCAAACTAATCCATGAGTTCGTTTGATGAAATTAGCTACGTTTTGCCCACCGCCACAACCGATATCGAGCACCGTTTCGCCACCGGAAAGTTTTACGAAGTTGTCAATGCACCAAAGAGAAATCCGGTTATGCCCTTGGTTCATCATTTTCACAATGCACCTGCCCATAAAGCTATTCTTGGGTTTGCGGAAGTTTTGAAAGATGTTTTTTATTATGCTCATAATTATTCTTTGTTTTTAAGTCTTTTCTTACTAATATGATATGTCTATTATTTGCTGTGCGCGATACCTAAAAAATATACGCCCGTGAGTATGCTCTTTGTGAGCATCGTGCTCATGACAGTGGTAAGTGTGAGATGTATGCATATCTTTTTCTGTTTTTTATTTATTGTTTCTATATTACTTCTTCTTGCTAACCCAGCATCAGCAGGCTTAGTGCCATGACCGCCATGCCTACCACCAAACCGTAGATGGCATGGTGGTGCTTACCGTATTCTTCAGCTGCGGGTAACAGCTCATCGAGCGAGATAAATACCATGATGCCAGCAATCATGCCGAAGATGATGCCGAACACATTGTCGTCGAGGAACGGAGCCAGCACGAGATAGCCTATGACGGCTCCCACCGGCTCTGCCAATCCAGACAAAAACGAGAACCAAAAGGCTTTCTTGCGGTTGCCTGTAGCGTAAAAAACAGGAACGGATACCGAAATACCCTCCGGTATGTTGTGTATGGCAATGGCGATGGCAATGGGTATGGCAATGTTCACATCCTTTAGGGCAGCAAGAAACGTAACCATACCCTCCGGGAAATTGTGGATAGCCAGCACCAAGGCTGTTACCATGCCAACACGTAGCAATTTGGGCTTCACGTCTAATTGTATTTTCGCTTTTTCACTCATTTCTTCCACCCGGTGCATTTCATGCGGATTCTCGTAGCGAGGAATTAGCTTGTCGATGAGCAATATCAACACGATACCCCCGAAGAAAGAGAGCGTGGCATAAAACGTTCCTTCTGATTTGCCGTGCATCTCCACAAGTGTTTGCACAGAAGAGGTAAACAGTTCGACAAACGATACATAAATCATGACTCCCGCCGAAAAGCCCAGCGATAGAGAAAGAAACGACGTGTTGGTGCGTTTGGCGAAAAAAGCAATGGCACTGCCTATGCCGGTGGATATACCGGCAAACAGTGTCAGAAGAAATGGAACAAATACTTGTTGTGACATGGCTATGACAGATTGGGAGTTAGTACTTCAAAAGAGAACGAAAATCTATTTTGTTCAAAAACAAAGCGAGTCGCTCTTTGCAGGCGACTCGCTTGATACGATGAATTATTATTATTAAAAATGGGATGTTTCATACATCTGTTACTAAGTTAAGTCTGGAAAATCAGTCTCTGGACGTTCAATATCGATGCATTCTTTTTTAATTCTAATAGTCTCTTTGTTCAAAGCCTCTCTGGGCAGAGCGGATTTTCTGCTTTGTGTTACCCACGATTCCTCGCAGAGGAAAAGTCCGTTTACTCCTTGCACAAGCGTTATTTCGCCGTTACAGATGATGTTGGTGATACTCATATATTGATTGTTTTTAGTTGTTCTACCGAAGTGGTGCGGTATTTAGCCTCCTGCACCAAGCGAAATCCTGCTTGACAAGACCTGCCGCATCTGCCCATGCAAGCAACGGGTGTCGGGTCGAACAGAAGATGGCTAAAGTGCTTCTTTTCCGAATCGAATACGAAAGAAATCCGATTGTCCACAATTGTACAACCGCTTCCACAAGGGTTGCATTGTAGGCAGGAGGATGTGTGGATGTTTCTATTTGTTTTCATCTTTCTATTTTTACATTCATGAGCCTTTTCCAGCCTCCTGTGCTAAAGCGGATATACTCACCAATAAAACATTCAATTTCTTCACTGGAAAGCTCTTCATGTTGCACCACCTCTTTCATCATATTAACCCACCATGAGCAGGTGAAGTGCATAAAGAATAGAGAAATATCGGTATGCAGATCAGGGTAGAGCTTTTTCATACCTTCCATATATTCTATACCCATTACTGTACTTCTTTTAATCCATTGTTCCCAATAATCATTGAAACGAGAGTCTTGGATAGATGAAAAAAGTAACTTAAATTCTTCACGATACCGTCTTACGATGTTCATTACCTCCTTCATGGATGAGCGATGATATTCTTCGGAGGTAAAGACATCCAAAGAAAAGGCCTCCGGGCGATTATGATCTTCCAGCATACTGTTCATCGCCTCCAAAAGCGGATGCAACACGTCAGCCAACAAATCGTCCTTACAAGGATAATAATTGTAGATGTTGCTCAGACCGATACCCGACAATTTGGATATTTCACGCATAGACACAGCCTTAAAGCCCTTCTTGAAAAAGGCTCTCCTTGCTGTTTCCAACAATAATTTATGTGTATATTCTTTTGTTGTTTGCATAGGTCAGAACGTAGTTCCTGTTATTAGAATACAAAGTACGTTGTATTTCAAAAATAAAACAATCCATACAAATGGGTATTTTCTATAAAACAATCCCTATTTGTAGGGATACAAAAAAGGGTATGTAACTATCAGCAGAGCCACTTCACGCCAAACCATAGTCATAAGTACGTGTATTGCCTCTACTGTATCCTCTTGTTATTCTTATTCTGACCTCTTTCCATGGCTATTGTTAATACGCAGGTTATAAATCATGTGTAAAAACTACTTTAATCTTTTCATGATTCCCATTTTAGTAATGATTAATCGAATATGCTAAAAATGTATCATATAAAACTTCTCTTTTCTGTCATTCTACCTTTTATCTATTTAGCTTGTCGCCATTAATTAACTCGGATTCATTTTGATAGTTGTGCCGCAAGAGTATTATGACTAATAAATTATTCATGTGTCATTTTGCCATAAACAGTCTTTTTATACCACTCTCGGACAGTTTAGAAAACGGCTCTTGATTCTTCTTTCATTTGCCGATGAAAATAGAATCAACACGTTTTATTAACCATTAAAAATTAAATGTATGGAAGTAGTAACCATCGAAAAAAGAACATTTTCGTATGTCTGCGAGAGCTTCACGGAGTTTGCCAAACGGATAGAGAGTTTGTGCAGCAGTCATACTCAAAAAGTAGAAAACTGGCTGGATAGTCAGGAAGTGTGCCTGTTGTTAGGCTTGAGCAAGCGAACGCTGCAATATTACCGAAGTAGTGGGCGACTGGCTTATTCTCAAATAGGGAGCAAGATTTATTATAAGTCTTCCGATATTGAAAGAATTATTGCGGACAGTGAAACACAAAATCAGTCACCCAAACAAATCAAGCCTTATGAAAAGAACTAAAGAATATTATCCGTCCTTCAACTTGTTTTCCATTGTCGGCACATGGGAAAGTGTTAATCTGAATCCTACGGTTATCATCTATCGGAACGACAAAGAGTATCTTCTTTCTATTATATATGTATCGGAAACCACCAAACAGGCTTCACCCTCTACTTATGAAATACAGAAAGACGGTAGCCAGTATTTTATTGCTCCTGCTCCTAAACGGATTTACATAGATTATGATCCAGCGAAAGATGTGCTAAACCTTTCGTCATTGGGTGACTATCTGCGTAACTAATCAATCGACCAGTTAATCTCTAACTGATTCGCTATCTAGCCATCTTAAAATCAATATTTCAATAAAACAATCTTTCAATCATGGAATTAATAAATAAAGATACACCACAAGTCAAAGAATTTATTTCTTCGCTCGACTCAATGCTAAGCGGTATTGAATCAATTGTCAAGCACTATAAGCCCCACCTGAACGGAGAACGTTTTCTTTCCAATCATGAGGTTTCTAAAAAACTGAATGTCAGCCTGCGAACCCTGCAAGAATGGCGAGATACAGGCTTAATCCCCTTTATCCAGATAAAAGGTAAAATCATCTATCGGCAAAGTGATATTGATAAACTGCTCCAAAAGCATTATTTTGAAAGTTGGAAAGAATAATCTGCCACTCACAAAAACATTGTTTTTCGGAATTTAATTTGAATCATTGACTTTTCCAGTGAAGTATTTAGTCTGTGCAAGTCTTTAGATAAAAATACGCTCGAAATGCAATGAGAGGAAGATTTTTATCTAAACCGAAGGCTTGGACTTGAACAGGCTAAATACGGAAATTACCTTTGTCAATGCTTCATATTGGGTTCTGGAAAACTTACTTTAAAAGAAAAGGGTTGAGAAAATGAAGTTCATTATTCCCAATCCTTTTTTCTATATTGGCTACTGCCTTATTTATATAGCCAATTCCGACAAGCAGCTATTCACTTTCTGCATATCCTTTAGAATATTCTGATCCAATACCCGTGCGTAGTGTTTCGTCACGCTGGTATCTGCATGACCTAACATCTTGGCTACATTTTCCATACTTACGCCATTTGCAAGGCACACGGAAGTGGCATAGCTATGTCTGGCCGTATGAGTGCTAAGATTTTTATGAATTCCGCACACATCGGCAATTTCTTTCAAATAACTGTTCATGCGTTGATTACACAATACAGGTAAAAGTTTTCCGGTACACTCTGCCACATCCTTATATTTATCAAGTATAGAAGCTGCTACAGGCAGCACAGGAATGTTGCACATGATTTTTGTCTTTTGGCGGTTCTTTCTTATCCAAAGCTCCCCTTTGTTGTCTTTTACCAAGTGTTCGGGTGATAAATCTTTCACATCGCTGAACGCCAATCCAGTAAAAATGCAAAAGATAAAAACGTCACGTACCTGTTCTACTCGCTTAATCGTGAATTCTTTTGCAAGAATAATTTTAATCTCGTCCATCGTCAGGAACTCAGGATCGGTTTCTTCCAGTTTGAAGCGATAGTAAGCAAACGGATCTTTCTTTATCCAGTCGTTTTCCAAAGCAATACGGATAATCTTCTTCAAGTTCTTCAATCGGGTGATAGCTGAATTCTGCGCACAACCTTTTTCAATTTTCAAAAAAGCATCGAACTTAGAAATAAAGTTGGCTTCCAAGTTGTTTAGGGCAATATCAGATAATTGATATTCTTTCTTTATGAATTCCTCTAAATATCGGGTAGTGGTTTCATACCGTTGAACGGTCTTACTAACGAAGTCCTTACCGATTAGCTTACGGCTTTGTTCGTTATGCTCTCTGAATACTTGCAATAGCGTTTTACTATCTTCATCCACCCCATAATATAGCTTTCTCATAAGATCGACTGTAATAGTCTTACCTGTGGATTCCAGTTCTCTATAAATTTGGTGTATGCGAGAGCGTGTGATTTCCAAGTAGTGGTTCAGTTCCACCGACATACGATCTTTTCCTTTGGAGTTTTCTTTTGCCTGATTCCATAGATTTACAGGACAGCTTCTTTTTACTAAAACATCTACCATACAGCCGTTTACAGTAATTCTCATGCACACGGGTGCTTCTCCATTCTTTAATAATCTGGCTTTCTTGATAAAGAATAGCACATTGAAGGTTTTTCTAGCCATTTTTACATCGTTTTTAGAGTTACAAAACTATGTATTCTCTTCCAAAGTACGACCATGCAAAATGCTATGAATCAGTGAGAAAGAAGCTAAATCGTGGGACTTTTTTCAGCCTGATTTATGTACCACGATTTGCACACCAACAATATGCTTGAAACGGCTATTTTCTGCTATCTGCCAGAAAAAAGAAATCCCTGATAATGTCTGATTATCAGGGATTTGCTTGATTTTTCTTTTGTTTTCAGTGATCCGCCTGGGGCTCGAACCCAGGACCCCAACATTAAAAGTGTTGTGCTCTACCAGCTGAGCTAGCGAATCATCCTGTGCGTTACTTTTGTAATGCGAGTGCAAAGATAGGGGGTTTTATTTTATTATACAAATTTCAAGAGGGGTAAATTTTAGTTTTTTCATGGGGAGCAAATGCAAGAAACAAGATATAAGCACTTTACATCACGTATTACATCATGCATAAACCGGTTACATATCTTCACGAGACGAAGACGAACCACAATCCTAAATCGTTAGGATCACACAACCTAAAGCCACATGATCGCACAGTCCTAACCACAACGCCGCACAACCTCTCCTACCCTCATTTATGATAACGCTAAAGCTCAACTTCCGAGGAATAGCATATCTACCGGCTTCTTGCACAAGAGAATTGAACCGAGTAATCTCCACACGCCAAACTTGGCAATCGGTAGATATCTGATACCTATGATCTTTGTTCATTTGTAAAATAAAAGATATTTACGTAGATTTGTACACCATTATTTTAAGTTAAGGAACCAATTAACACACAAAAAATTATATGGCAGACGATAAGAAGATTATTTTCTCGATGGTAGGCGTGAACAAGATCTTTCCGCCTCAAAAACAGGTTTTAAAGAATATATATCTGTCCTTTTTCTATGGGGCGAAGATCGGAATCATCGGATTGAATGGTTCCGGTAAATCTACGTTGCTGAAGATTATCGCCGGTATCGATAAGGATTATCAGGGAGAGGTGGTCTTCTCCCCCGGGTATTCCGTAGGGTATCTGGAGCAGGATCCTAAGTTGGAGCCGGGCAAGACCGTGAAGGAGATCGTGCAGGAAGGCGTGCAGGAGATCGTGGACACCTTGAAAGAATATGAGGAGGTGAACGAGCGATTCGGCGATCCGGAGGTGCTGGAAGATCCGGATAAGATGGATGCCTTGATCAACCGTCAGGCGGAGTTGCAGGACAAGATCGACGCTACGGACGCATGGAACCTCGACAGCCGTCTGGAACGTGCCATGGACGCTTTGCGTTGTCCGCCGGAAGATCAGGTGGTGGATACGTTGTCCGGAGGCGAGCGTCGCCGGGTGGCCCTTTGCCGATTGCTGCTCCAGCAGCCGGACGTATTGCTGTTGGATGAGCCGACCAACCACTTGGACGCCGAGTCGATCGACTGGCTGGAGCAACATCTGCAACAATATGCCGGTACCGTTATCTGCATCACGCACGACCGTTACTTCCTAGACCACGTGGCCGGATGGATCCTTGAGCTGGATCGTGGCGAGGGTATCCCTTGGAAGGGTAATTACTCCTCTTGGCTAGACCAGAAGACGAAGCGTATGGCTCAAGAAGAGAAGCAAGTCAGCAAGCGCCGTAAGACCTTGGAGCGTGAGCTGGAATGGATCAATATGGCGCCGAAGGCCCGTCACGCCAAGGGTAAGGCACGTCTGAACTCGTACGAGGCCCTCTTGAACGAGGACCAGAAGGAGCGTGAGGCTAAGTTGGAGATCTTCATCCCGAACGGCCCTCGCTTGGGCAATAAGGTGATCGAGGCACAGCACGTGGCGAAGGCGTTCGGCGATAAGCTGCTGTTCGATGATTTGAACTTCATGCTTCCCCCGAATGGTATCGTGGGAGTCATCGGGCCGAACGGTGCCGGTAAGACTACCTTATTTAAGATGATCATGGGCATGGAAAGCATCGACAAGGGGACCTTCGAGGTGGGCGAGACCGTACAAGTAGGTTACGCCGACCAGACCCATAAGGATATAGACCCGAAAAAGACCGTTTACCAAGTCGTATCCGGCGGACAGGAATTCATCCGTATGGGTGGCAAGGAGGTGAACGCAAGGGCTTACCTGTCTAAATTCAATTTCGCAGGAGCGGATCAAGAGAAGCTATGCGGCGTACTCTCCGGAGGAGAGCGTAACCGCCTGCATCTGGCGCTGACGCTGAAAGCGGACGCTAACGTATTGCTGCTCGACGAGCCGACCAACGATATCGACGTGAACACGCTACGTGCCTTGGAGGAGGGTCTGGAGAACTTCGCCGGTTGCGCCGTCGTCGTCTCTCACGACCGTTGGTTCTTGGACCGTATCTGTACGCATATCCTGTCGTTCGAGGGCGATTCCAACGTGGTCTTCTACGAAGGGACCTATTCCGAGTACGAGGAATACAAACGTAAGACATTGGGCGACGCCGAGCCGAAACGGGTACGCTATCGCAAACTAATCGTTGATTAATCATACTATAAATAGAGTTTAATGCCATGAAAAAAAGAATGCTATCTTTGGCTGTATTAGCCGCCTCCCTCTTCTGTTTCTCCAATGGGGCGAACGCACAGAAGACCGAGAAACTGTTCAACGGGAAAGACCTGTCTAACTGGAATTTCGTAGTCGACAAAAACTCCGTCCCCGCCGATCAGGTCTATTCCGTACGCGACGGTAAGATCTTCATCACCGGCCAGCCTTTCGGCTATATGTACACCAAGGAGAAATACAGCGACTATAAATTGCACGTGGAATGGCGTTGGCCGAATGGGGATTCCAACGCGAACAGCGGTATCTTCCTGCATATCGCAGACCTAAAGAACCCCTTCCCGAACGGGATCGAGTGTAATCTGCAAGCCGGGAGGGCCGGATTGTTCGTACTGCTGGGAGGCTCCGACCTTGTCGAGTACCAGCAACGCCCGGGAGAGGAACGTCCCTTCTTCCCTGTCGTAAAGAACGTGAACCCGTCTAGCGAGAAGCCCGCCGGAGAGTGGAACGAGGCGAACATCTTCGTGAAAGACGGCGTCATCACCGTTTACATCAACGGCGTATACCAGAACACCGGAACCAACAAGGTGAAGGAAGGCCATATCGGGCTACAGAGCGAGGGTAAGGAGGTTGAGTTCAGAAACGTAACCCTCACCAAGTGGTAAGCGGAGCCGTTTCCGGCGCATCTGTAATAATTAAACGGAATCTTTTAAATAGTATTAAAATAATATAGTACATTCGCGAGGATTCCTTTTCAATGAGGAACATATCATTGCAATAACCAATTTAAGAGGTAATGAAAAGAGACAACATCATTTTTGACATTATCGAGAAGGAGCACCAACGCCAATTGAAAGGCATTGAGTTGATCGCTTCCGAGAACTTTGTCAGCGACCAGGTCATGCAGGCCATGGGAAGCTGTCTGACCAACAAATACGCCGAGGGATATCCCGGCAAGCGTTATTATGGGGGTTGCGAGGTAGTAGACCAAAGTGAGACGATCGCTATCGAACGGTTGAAAAAGCTATTCAACGCCGAATGGGCCAACGTGCAGCCTCACTCCGGGGCGCAGGCCAACGCAGCCGTATTTTTCGCCGTATTGAATCCGGGCGACACGTTCCTCGGGTTGAACCTGTCGCATGGCGGACACCTGTCCCACGGTTCACCAGTAAATAGCTCCGGCGTTCTCTATCACGCTACCGAATATAATGTAAAGGAAGATACCGGACGGGTGGACTACGACCAAATGGAGGAAGTAGCCCTTCGTGAGAAACCGAAATTGATCGTTGGCGGTGGTTCCGCTTATTCCCGTGACTGGGATTACAAACGTATGCGTGAGATAGCCGACAAGGTAGGCGCCTTATTGATGATCGATATGGCTCACCCGGCAGGCCTGATCGCCGCCGGTTTACTGAACAACCCGCTGGAGTACGCTCACATCGTAACGTCTACGACGCATAAGACCCTGCGGGGTCCTCGTGGCGGTATCATCCTGCTGGGTAAGGATTTCGAGAATCCTTGGGGTAAGAAAACACCGAAAGGCGAGATCAAGAAGATGTCTCAGTTGTTGGACTCCGCCGTATTCCCGGGTATCCAAGGCGGTCCGCTGGAGCATGTGATCGCGGCCAAGGCCGTAGCCTTCGGAGAGGCTTTGGAGCCGGAATACAAGACGTACCAAGCACAGGTGAAAGCGAACGCCGCCGCTATGGCCAAGGCTTTCACGGACAAAGGGTACAAGATCATCTCCGGCGGTACGGACAACCACAGCATGCTGATCGACCTGCGCACGAAGTTCCCCGACCTGACCGGTAAGGTGGCCGAGAAAGCCTTGGTAGCCGCCGACATCACGGTGAACAAGAACATGGTTCCGTTCGACAGCCGCTCGGCCTTCCAGACCTCCGGTATCCGTGTGGGTACGCCCGCTATCACGACCCGTGGCGCTAAAGAGCCGCTTATGGGCGAGATCGTGGAACTGATCGACACCGTATTGGCAGCTCCCGAATGCGATAAGACTATCGGCGCCGTTCGTGAGAAGGTGAACGGTATCATGAAGGAATATCCTATCTTCGCATGGTAAATAGGAAATTGAGAATTGAGAATTGAAAAGGATGCCAAACGGCATCTTATCTTCAACTCTCAATTCTCTTTTTAAACTCTCAAAAACATCTAAACAATATTCAATTTTCAACTTTCAATTTTTAATTCTATGAAAAAGCTCCTTGCTACAATCTGCGCCGGCGCTGTCTTGGGCCTGATGGCCTCGTGTGATGATGCTCCCGGTAAAGCGAAAGCTTACAACCAAGGTATCAACATCATCCCGACACCGGTCAGCCTTACGCAGAACGAGGGAAACTTCAAGCTAAACAAAAACACGAAGATCTACGCTTCCACCCCGGAGGCGAAAACCGTAGCCGAGTTCTTCGCGGCTAAAATGAACACGGCGACAGGCTACCAGATAGCTACCGCCGACAAAGAGACCTCCGACGGTATCTCGTTGGTTATCGACGGCTCTCTGGACGTAAACGACGAGGGATACACGTTAGACGTAGCCGACAGCGGCGTCCGTATCAAAGCCAAGACCCCTCAAGGTCTTTTCTACGGTATGCAATCGTTCTTGCAATTGCTGCCCGCCGAGATCGAGAGTCCTTCCGCCGTGAAAGGTATCGCATGGACCGCTCCGGCCGTATCTATCAAGGACGAGCCTCGTTTCGGCTACCGTGGTATCATGCTAGACCCCTGCCGCCATTTCATCCCGGTAGAGAATATCAAGAAGCAGCTGGATGTATTGGCCTTGTTCAAGATCAACCGCATGCATTGGCACCTGACCGACGACCAAGGATGGCGTATCGAGATCAAGAAGTACCCGAAACTGACCGAGATCGGCTCTAAGCGCATCGATGGCGAGGGTACCGAGTACGGAGGCTTCTATACTCAAGAGGAGGTGAAGGATATCGTTAAATACGCGGCGGATCGTTTCATCACGATCGTTCCCGAGATAGAGCTTCCGGGACACGAGATGGCCGCTATCGCCGCCTATCCGGAACTGTCTTGCGAGGGTAAGCAGGGTACTCCCCGTATCATCTGGGGCGTGGAAGACATCGTATTATGCGCCGGGAAGGAAGAACCCTTCCAGTTCTTCGAGGACGTGATCGCCGAGGTAGCTCCCCTATTCCCGGGCGAGTATTTCCATATCGGAGGCGATGAGTGCCCGAAGACGAGCTGGGAGAAATGCCCGCTTTGTCAGGCCCGTATCCGTAAGGAAGGCTTGAAAGGCGACAAGGAACATTCCGCCGAGGAGAAATTGCAGAGCTATTTCGTACAACGCATGGAGAAGGTCGTAAACAAGCACGGCAAGAAGATGATCGGATGGGACGAGATCCTCGAGGGAGGTCTGGCTCCATCGGCCACGGTAATGTCTTGGCGAGGTGAGGAAGGCGGTATCGCCGCCGCTAGCATGAACCACGACGTGATCATGACCCCGGGAAGCGAGGGTATGTATATCGACCAGTTCCAAGGCGACTACAAGATCAACCCGGTATCTATCGGAGGATTCACCACGGCGGAGCGGGTCTATAAGTACAACCCCGTCCCCGACACGCTGGCAGCGGCCGGTAAAGGGCATTTCATCAAGGGCGTGCAATGCAACGTATGGAGTGAGTACCTTTATAACACGGACATCATGGAGTACCGTATCTATCCTCGTATCCTAGCCCTCTCCGAGATCGCTTGGAGCCCGCTGGACCGGAAGGATTACAAGGACTTCGAACGCCGTCTGGACAACGCTCAGGTTCGCCTAGACGGACACGGTATCAACTACTACATCCCGCAGCCCGAGCAACCGAACGGTTCTTGCAACTTCGTGGCTTTCACGGACAAGGCTACCATGACATTCACCACGAACCGTCCGATGAAGATGGTCTACACGCTGGATGGCACCGAGCCTACCCCGGAATCTACCGTATATACGGCTCCTTTCGACATCACAGAGACTACGACCGTGAAGATCGCTTCCGTGTTGCCTTCCGGCAAGATGGGTAAGCCTCGCACGATCCTCGTGGAGAAACAAACGCTGGCTCCCGCCAAGGAGGTAGCCAAGACGACCCCGGGCCTCGACATGGAGGTATTCGATGGCATGTACCTAAGCGTAAATAATCTGGAGGCCGCTCAGAAGACCGGTAAGAAACAGGTCATCAAGACGACCCGTGAACTGACCAACCAAGTGCCCGCCCCCGAATCCATGCGAGGCGTGAAGCAATACGCCGCTATCGCTACCGGCTACGTGAATATCCCGGAGGATGGCGTTTATTACATCTCTTCGGATTTAGAGGAGGTATGGATCGACGGCAAGTTGATGGTCAATAACGGTGGCGAGGTAAAACGCTTCTCCCGTCATGACACCTCCGCGGCCTTGGCAAAAGGCTTGCACGAGATCAAGCTGGTATTCCTCGGACACATCATCGGAGGTTGGCCTTCCAACTGGAACGACGGCAGCGTACAACTCCGTAAATCGGATGCCGAGAAATTCACGCCGATCACGGCTGAGATGCTAAGTCATTAAGATCATTTCCGAAGGGGGGAAGCGAGCGATCCTCCCCCCGATATAAACCGCAGGGGCGGGATTCGTCCGCCCTCCCACGCATACACGGCACGGGAGGGCGGACAGATCCCGCCCCTACTGCATTCTTCCGGCGAATATAATTGTGTTTAATAGTGAACACTACTGGGTTCAACCATGAATACTATTGTGTTCAACCGCAAACACTACTGTTTTTTTACCCTCAACTCATACAAGTCGTGGCGACGGTCCCGAAGGTTACGCACGCTACCATACGTATGCAACTCGTTGAGCAAATCAAGGTCCACGTCCGATACGAGGATCATCTCCGTATTCGGGGTTGCCTCCGCACGCTTGCCATCGGTCGGGAAAGCGAAATCGCAAGGCGTGAACACACCCGACTGGGCGTACTGTATATCCATATTATGCACACGAGGCAGGTTGCCCACGCTGCCCGCTATCACCACGAAGCACTCGTTCTCGATCGCCCGGGCTTGGGCACATACACGAACCCGAGAGTAACCGTTCTGCGTATCCGTAAGGAAAGGCACGAAGAGGATCTGCATTCCTTGGTCGGCCATGATACGGGAAAGCTCCGGGAATTCCACGTCATAGCAGATCAGCACGCCGATCCGGGCGCAATCCGTATCAAACGTCTTCACCATCTTCCCGCCCGAGAGTCCCCAGCTCTTCTGCTCGTCCGGGGTGACATGTACCTTCTCGTACATCTCGTAGGAGCCGTCACGACGGATCAGGTATCCCACGTTATATAGCGCCCCGTCCTCCTTCAGCAAAGGCATGCTACCGGTGATGATATTGATATTGTAACTGATGGCGAGGTTCACGAATCGCTCACGGATCTCCTCGGTGTACTGGGCCAGCCCACGGATGCTCTGCGCCTCCCCCAGATGGTTGAACTTGGCCATCAGCGGAGCGTTGAAATACTCGGGGAAAAGGACGAAGTCGCTCTTGTAATCGGATACGGCGTCGACGAAGAACTCCACCTGCTCGAACACGTCGTCCAGTGTCTTATAAGGCCGCATCTGCCATTGTACCAGACCGACACGCACGGTTGTCTTCTTATCCACGTAATCCGTCGTAGGCGGCTGGTAATAGATATTATCCCATTGCAGCAGGGTAGCGCAATGCTTCGACTCCTCGTCGTTCGGCAAGTAGTTCATCATCACTTTCCGCACGTGGAAATCGTTGGAGAGCTGGAAGGTGAGCACCGGGTCGTAGATCTGGCGTGAGCGCACCTTCTCGATGTATTCCTTCGGACGCATATGATCGGCGTATTTATAATAGTTCGGAATACGTCCGCCGAACATGATCGCCTTCAGGTTCAACTTCTCGCACAGCTCCTTCCGGTACTCGTACATACGGCGGGCCAGCCGGAGGCCCCGGTAGTCCGGATGGATGAACACCTCTATACCATATAATATATTCCCGTTCGGATTATGCGTGCTGAACGTCTCGTTGCCCGTTACCTTGGCGTAGGTATGATCCCCTTTCACCATGTCATAATCCACGATGATGGAGAGGGCGCATCCTACGATCCGGTCATCCACCAGCGTCACGACCTGTCCCTCGGGAAATATCCGTATCAACGTCTCTATCTGCTTGCGGGTCCAGAAAACATCCTTGTCGGCGTACACCCTCTTGAAAGATTGCGACAACTGCGTATAGTCCTCAAGCTGCAAGCTCCGGAGCTCTACCTTGTTTATCTTATGCATTGGTTCCATAACACATTTTTTTGTTAAAGTCGCCGCGAAGTTAGGATAAATACAGATAAAGTGTACCGGCCCTCCTGCCCTATCTGACCTACTCCATGTATAATTTCAAGATCGTCACTGAATTAGGCGGGAAATTATAGATAAACGGGCCGCTCATCGGGAATACGATAGGCTCGGTGACAGGCGTTACGGCCCCCGGGTTCTCAAACGTATTACGAGCCTCCGGCTCCCCTCTCAATTGGATCAGCTCCGCCTCGTTACGGATATTCACTCCCTCAATACGCAAAGAGGTCTTCTCCTCGTGGCGGGTCGTATTCACGACCTTCAAGTAAATCACCCGGTTCTCCTTGTCGAGGGTAGCGACGGATACCAACGACGGGATCGGACGCATATCCACCTCATGCAGCAATACGCCGTCCACATAACAACGGACACGCTCGTACTCGCACGTCATGCGAACCGTATACCACCGGTTACTCTCAAAAGGGAAGCGCACAGGAGAGACCAAGCTATCCTTCACGCCACCTACCTGATGGTACAGCTCGCTCGTTCCCGCCCCGATCGTCAGGGCGATATAATCCGCCTGCTCGCCCGTCCGCCCGTTGTCGCGGAGGCGAAGCTGTATCTGCCCGCTACCTTTCGTACGCCGGACGGTAGCCGTATATTCATAGGCGTAGCTCGTAGAGTCGCCGAACAATACCTGGTTCCACCGGTTGGCCTCCGGCACCAACGTACCAGCCTCCGGGACCCTCCATCCCCCGCTCATCACGGATATATCCGATACGGGCACGCCGTCGATCCGCACGTCCTTGAACTCATAGCTATTATCAAACATCTCTACGCCCGCCCGGCCCGTACGTACCTGTGGTTTCTCGTAGGTATCCACGATCGTCTTCAGCACCTCATTCCCCCGATGGCGGGTAAACATCTTTAATAAATGGTAGGAAGGAGAGACCACCGCCTGATGGGTGTTGAAAGAGATCAACGGATGGCGCTGGTTCTCGAACCCGGCGTTGCCCAATACCGGGGCATACGCCAAGCGGCGTACCATATCCGGGTTCTCCTCCGCCCCGACCAAGAAACAGGCCTCGGCCACCGCCGCCCGGAGCGTACCGGCCAAGGGCCGCTCCGTCGTCCCAAACTCCCCGATAAACACCGCCGGCGAACGTCGGGAATACCGGTCGCTATTAAACCTGCTGGCGTTCGAGAGGAAGAAATTCTCCCCGGCGTAATAATGGGAATCCACCCACTCGCTACGGCCTCGCTTCGTGAGGGGCGAACTGCTGATAACGGTAATCTCCGGATAGGCCTCCTTGATCGCCTTGCGGAAAAGCTCAAAGCGCCTGAAATACTCCCCGCCATAGTTCTCGCTGCCGATCTCGACATACTTCAAGTTGAAAGGTTCCGGATGCCCGTTCCTCGCACGCAGGGCGCCCGGCAGGGAATCCGCCGGGGCGTTCGCGTAGGCGATAGCGTCCAAGGCATCTCCCGTGAGCTTATCCATCGCCGTGATATCCTCGTAGCGGGGCCGGCGGCTTTGGCTCGTGATCCCGCTATTAATAACGTAGATAGGCTCCGCCCCCATATCCTCGCACATTTGCAAGTACTCGTGGTAGCCCATGCCGTTCGTCGTACCATAGGCCCATACGTTCCAGAAATGCTTACGCTCCGAGATATCGCCCAGCGTCTCCCTCCAGATAGGGTACGTACCCGCCGTATACCCCTCCACGAAACTGCCTCCGGGGAAACGGATAAAACGAGGGGCCAAGGAATCGACCAGCGCCGCCAAGTCCGGTCTCAGCCCGTTCTTCCGTCCCTTCCACGTATCCTCCGGGAAGAGGGATACCACATCCAGCCAAAACACGGCGGAGGTATCGGCCGTGATCGTCAAGACCGCGTTCGGCGCGTCCTCCGTAGCCGTAAACGTATGCCTGTATCGTTTCCACTCGTATAGCGGCGCTACCTGAAACACATCGCTCAAGACCGTATTAGCCATCGAGTCCTCCAAGGCCACCCGGATGGTACGGGGCACCATATTCGCCCCCTTGGCGAAAAACGAGAGATCGTATCGTTCCCCTTTCCGGATCGGTATCCCCCGGTATCCCTCGGCTATCACGCCTCCGCGCCCCGACTCCCCGGAAGCCGATACGGCCACGAGCAACGACCGCCGGTTCTTATCATTCACCAGCTCCTTCATATCCGGGTATATCTGTGTATTAGGGACGATCCGCCTCCATCCCGGTACGGAATCTCCCCGCATGAAAGGGATCGTCCAGCCATTCGGGGTAATCAAGACGTTCCGGGCGGCGTCGTAAGGGCAGTTCAAGGGTGGCACGCCATCCTCGAAGCTCCGGTTCTGGATCAGCTCGGCGTACAGCCCCCCATCGATCCCATGGTTAATCTCCTCAATGGTCAAACCATACAGATCCGGGTTCACGGGAACCGTCAGGCCATCCGCCTCCACGGTTATCGTAGAGATCACCGGCATCTCCGGCTGGCAAGAGGACAAGCCCATCCCGACAATAGCGCCAACCAATAAATGAATAACATCAAAATCTATATATTTCCTCCAACGCATCTTCGAATACTCATCTCATTTATGTGCGTACAAACTTAATCAAAAAATCGCAGTTTCCCCTATTTTCAAAGTCCGAACTGTTTTTTCAAAAAAACAATTGAAAAACATAGATTTTTTCAATTTAATATCCTAAATTTGCATAATAGATAAAACAAAAGACGACAATATTATACGACTCTATGGAGAAATCTGTTCTTTTAGTGGATGACAAGCAAGAAATCGCAAAGATAATCATGCTTTATTTATCAAGTACTTACAAGGTATCCTATAAAGAAAATCCTTTGAAAGCGATCGCTTGGCTTCAAGAAGGCAATTTACCGGATTTGATCATCTCTGACTTGAATATGCCAGAAATGTCCGGAGAGGAATTCTTGGTTTATTTAAAAGCGAACGATATGTTCAGCCATATACCGGTCTTGATCCTATCGAGCGTAGAGAGCAGCTCAAATAGAATACGTTTGTTTGAGGAAGGGGCGGAAGACTTTATCTTGAAGCCTTTCAATCCAGAGGAATTAAGGGTAAGGGTAAAACGAATATTAAGATAATGAATTATGTCTTTTTCGGTAATAACGTGCCGTTGGCCGAACGTTTACGTAAGGCATTAGGCACCGGGGTCATAGAATGTATAACGCTTCTGCAGATGAAAAACACGCTTCTTCCTGCCGAGGAAATGGATTATTGTGTATTCATCGAGAAAACAGATCCTACGTTAAACATTCCTGCGATCATGCATTTGCATAAGACGTTTCAAAATATATATATCGTATTAATCGCCCCGGAAATGACCCGGGAGGAGAAAATATCCTATTTGCAAGCCGGAACGGACTGTGTCATCTCCGAGTCTACCTCTAAGGAAGATTTAGTGAAGCTACTGGGTATCGCCGAGAAATGCAAGAGAATGGAAAAAGCGCGTAAGCCTCAAATAAAAGAGCCTGATCTCGCCATTTTCAAGCTGCCTTTATGGAAAAGGGTCTTCGACATCATTTTCTCATCCATGGCGCTCCTCTGCCTCTCCCCTATCTTTATCATCACGGTGATTTGGATCAAGCTGGAGGACAAAGGCCCCGCTTTCTACAAGTCGAAACGAGTAGGCAGCAATTACAAGGTTTTCGATTTTTATAAGTTCCGCTCTATGTATATGGACGCGGACAAGCGCTTGGCTGAATATAAGAAACTTAATCAGTATATGGAATCTATTGATGAAGAGGCCGTGGCCTCTTCATCAACTTCTGTGAATTCACAGAATGCGACCTCTTTTTTTAAAGAGAATAAACAAAATATCATTTTATATTCTGATAATGACGCTACTCCCGAAAACGACTATCTAAAAATAAAGCGTCACGAACGTTCCAACGCTTTCATCAAATTAGAGAATGATCCCCGTATAACAAAGATCGGCCATATTATCCGGAAATATAGCATTGACGAACTCCCCCAGCTATTCAATATATTAAATGGAGACATGTCAATAGTTGGTAACCGCCCTCTTCCCATATACGAGGCTGAGCTACTGACCAGTGACGAATACATACAACGCTTCATGGCTCCTGCCGGCCTTACAGGTCTTTGGCAAGTAGAGAAACGTGGCAATTCTGGTAGTATGTCCGCCGAGGAACGTAAACAATTAGACATCAAATATGCTCATACCTTTTCTTTCTGGCTAGACATAAAGATTATATTCAAGACGTTTACGGCGTTCGTGCAGAAAGAGGATGTATAAACTATACATAGCTGATAACAAACATAATTCACATGAAGATACTATTTATTCTATTATTCATATTAAATGCTTTTTCAATTGTCGCACAAAAAAAGAAGACATACTTCGATAAAGCGACAACAATAGAAGTAACTTCCGGCACGGATTCTATAAATGCCATGCTAGATGACTATGAACGTATTCAATTACCACCTCTATCGGTTTTTCTGGAATCCGTATATGACCATCCTTCTGTCAGAATTTATGAAGCTAAAAGAGATGAGGCTAACGCCGATATGAAGATTACAAAAAGAGAATGGTTGGACTATTTCAGGGTATACGGCCAATATCAATATGGGCGATTAGTTCAACTTTCTACAAGAGAAACCATAGAAGATCCTTCATTTCTCACCAGTATAGGCAGTAATCAGCATACTTACAGTGTAGGTATTTCCGTGTCTATCCCATTCGGAGACTTATTCAGCCGAGGCCAAAAAGTACGGATGAAGAAAGCTCGTTTCCGTCAATTGGATTATGAGTATGAAATGTCCATAGAAGAACGGAAATTAAGAATACTGGAAGCTTATAATAGTGTCTTACAAGCATTGGCTACATTAAAAGCTAAATCAGATGCTGCCGCACTTTACAACGCCCAGATGAAAATCTCCGAACAAGATTTTATTAATGGAAAAATTGATATTATCTCATTATCCATGGAACGTGGACGTCGTTCTGGTGCCGTGATTTCTTACCAAGAAGGTCGTGCGACCTTACACAATGCCGTAACTTTATTAGAAATGCTCACAAATGTTAAGATTATAAATCGATAACCCATGGATATAACACTTTATATATCGCGTTTTATATATAGAATCCGGCATCAATTAGTATTCGGAACGCTAATAATAACAGCGTTGGTTGCTTATTTCAGTCAATTCTTAGAAAAAAAATATACAGTTACCACCTCAATTTACACTGGCATTACGTCTAATACAGGATTAGATGATGAGACTCGGCCTGATTGGCAAGCTGTGAATAACACCTATGATAACTTGGTAAATCTAACCAAATCAAGAGGAACCTTAGAAAATGTCTCATTGAAATTACTAGCTCTAAACTTAATGCATGGAGATCCGGAAATAGATAATCTATATATAACAGCAAATAACTATAAAAAGTTGATAGCTTCCGTGCCAGAAGAGATCTTACTTTTAGTTGATACAACTTCTCTTGACAAAACCGTTAACTTATTCAAGGAGTATAAATACAGCGACAGTCGTAATTATTTACATGAGTTGTTTAATGGATCTAGTGCATTTTACAGTTACAATGCCTTATCCAGTATTATCATCAGAAGGCAAGGAAACAGCGACTTAATAGAGATAGCTTATACTTCTACCGATCCCGGTATTACATGGAATACGGTCAAATTGGTGAGTGAAGAATTAAAATATTCGTATAACAACTTACGATATCAAACCGCAAATGATATTGTTAAATATTATGAGGAAGAACTTAAGAAACTTCGTGTACAACTGAATAAGCAAGAAAACGAGCTTACTGATTATAATGTAAAGAATAGTGTTATTAACTATATTGAGCAAACTAAAGCTATCGCCCACTCTTTCGCAGACTTTGAGAATCGATATGAGGAGACACGGCGAAATTACGAGAGCTCATCCAGCATTATCAAAAATCTGGAGCAGTACATGGATATTCGTACTAAATTAGTTAAGTCCAATGAGGAATTCATTAATACCTTAGCCGAGGTATCCCGTATTAGTGGTAAAATAACAGAAATAGAGACTTTCACCTCCGATGAAATGCTAAGTAAAGACCAAGAGTTAGTAAAATACAGGGAAGAACTACGAGATGCCGAAAAGAAAATAGGTCTAATTACTAATAATATTAATAGTTATAAAGAAAGTAAAGAAGGTTTAGCCATTGAAGGTTTAGTTCAAGAATGGTTAAATCAAACACTTATACAAGCGAAAGCTCAAGCTGATTTGAAGGTTCTAAACGAGCGCAAGAATGATTTTGCAGATCAATACAAGAATTATTCTCCTATTGGTACACGAATAAATCAACAAGAACGTGAGATTCATGTAACCGAGCAATCTTATCTTGAAGTACTTCATGCTTTAAATATGGCAAAGATGAAGCAGAAGAATCTTCAATTAACCTCTTCAAACTTAAATACGATCTCGGATGCCTCCTATCCTTTATTCAGTGATAAAGGAAAGCGGTTTCTATTAGTTGTTGCCGCATTTATTGGTAGCATTATCTTTATTATCGGATTAAACCTAGTTATCGAGTTGCTAGATCGTACGCTCCGGGATGCCGAACGGGCCAGACGTCTTACTGGCATGAATATATTAGGGGCTTTCACAGGACGTAATTCCCAATTAAAATATCGTGGATTCGTAAAAACTTGTAACCGTATCTCTGCGGCTTATGCTTGTAACCGGTTAACACCTTACATCAAAAAGGGCGATACACTTTGTATCAATATACTAAGTCTAGAGGAAAAAGAAGGAAAAACGTTTATCTCACGATATTTCCAGGAATCTTGGGAAGAGCTTGGCTTCAACGTAAAATACCTAAGAGTCGGTCAAGATATCCCAATCGATGCCTCCTTATTCATGGCTGAACATATAGACAAACATATCCAGCTTGAAAGCAGGCCGGATATATTAATCGTTGAGTATCCTTCTATCCAACAGTATGGTGTTCCATCCCATTTGCTAGGGTCAAGCCAAGTCAATTTGTTAGTAGCTAACGCTTGCCGGGTTTGGAAAAATAGCGATACGGAGTTAGTTAAATATCTGCGTGACATTACAGAAGGCACGGCATTGTACTTATATCTAAACAATGCCACGAGAGAGGCCGTGGAAGATTTCACGGGGCAATTACCCCCTCAAACATCTATGCGATCTTTCGCAAACCGGATGATGTATATGGGATTAACGGCGACTAATACCGCTGTAAAATAACGAAAACACATGGAAACATCAAGATACATACAAGAGGACAATACTTCGTTCAAAATATCTCAGCTCTTTCTTGTCTTAGGGTTGGGAGGTATTGGCATATCCTTGCTGTATAACTCAATTCCAGTATTCATACTAATAACTTTGATTCCATTATTCTGTGTAGGAGGTATCCTTTTATTAAGATATCCATGGCTTATATTATTCGTTATATTCACGACCAATTACTTCATATTAGGCATCACCCGATACATTCCCATAGAAGGGATCAGTGTTATTATGGAAATCCTATATATGATAGCTTTGGTACTGATCTTTATTCAAGCTGCCCTTTTTCAAAACATAGAATGGCGTAGAGCATTTAATATCCTAAGTATCGCATTATGTATCTGGATGGGTTATTGCATTTTAGAAATAATCAATCCAACCAGCTCATTAGAAGGTTGGATATTATCAAGAGGATTAATATTCAATGGATTGATTATAGTTATTATTACATCTCTATTATGTACACGCTATTCCATACTCAAAGCTATCATATTTTGTTTATCCATATTCACGTTATTTGCGGTAATTAAGACATTAATGCAAAAGTTTATTGGATTTGATAGTTTTGAGACAAAATGGCTTAATGCCGGAGGAGCCACAACACATATTATTTGGTCTGGAATCCGCTATTTCTCATTCTTTACGGATGCCAGTAATATGGGTGCCAATATGGGTGCCGCCATCATGTTTTTCGGTATAGCCTCTCTCTACATGCGATCTGCATTATGCAAGATATATTATTCATGTATAGCGATTCTAGCACTTTATGCTTTGTTCCTTTCCGGGACAAGAGGAGCTATAATCGTACCATTAGCAGGGCTAGCACTTTACACACTGATCAGCAAACAAACTAAAATGGTCATTGGGGGAGCAAGTATGTTATTGTTTATCTATATCTTTTTCGCTTTTACGACTATAGGAGAAAGCAACTCATCTATCAGAAGAATGAGAACCGCTTTTAACCCAACCAAAGATGCCTCATATATCGTACGCAAAGAAAATCAAAAAAAATTAGCCACATATCTCAAATATAAGCCCTTTGGGGAAGGGCTTGGACTATCTGGAGATGGATTAGGAGTAAAAATATCCACTCGTTTTACCACTTCTATTCCAACTGATTCTTGGTACGTAAAAATTTGGGTAGAAACAGGCATAGTTGGATTGATTCTTTATCTTAGTATGATTTTTTTAACTATAGGATGGGGAGGGTGGATCATTGCCACACAGATCAAGGATCTTGAACTAAAAGGATTATTGTCCGGATTACTTTGTGGTATATTCGGTATGTTCATTAACGCATACGCAAACTCGTTTTGGGGTCAATTTCCAACAATGATAATCGCATTTATGGGGCTAACATTTGTGTTAAACGGTCCTTACTTTGACAAAGAGATACGAATAAAAAAAATTAACTGTTTCAAATAAATAACGCTATGATTGAACAATTCTTTCAAATAGGAGAAAACTGGATTGATAAGGAACAATATGCCTTTCAATTAGGAGATGCCATCTTATTCCTTTGTTTTCTGATATTTGTACTATATTTATTCGTGTTTGCCATCTATTCAAAACGGAAACCACAGTATAATTATCCAACTGCCAAGAAGAAGTATCGTTTCGCTGTCTTGTTCCCCGCTTATCAAGAAGACGAAGTTATCATAGACTCCGTAAAAAATTTTCTCGTTCAAGAATATCCAAGAGAACGATACGACATTATCGTTATATCTAATCAGATGCGACAAGATACGATAGATAACTTAAAAGCATTATCGGCGAAAGTCGTTAAAATGGATAGTCCCCAAAGCACAAAAATCGAGGCTCTCAAAGAAGCCATACATTATATTGAGAAAGGAGATATAAAGTATGATAATGTCGTTATCCTCGATGCGGATAATATCGTAAAACCAAGTTATCTCGAGAAAATAAACGATGCCCTTTATGCGGGCTGTTCCGCATTGCAAACACACAGAGTCGCTAAAAACCGTGATAGCAATATCGCTGTGCTCGATTCTGTCAGCGAAGAAATTAACAACTCTATCTTTCGTAAAGGCCATACCCGTCTCGGATTCTCTTCCGCCCTTAGCGGCTCCGGCATGGCTTTCGAATACGAGCTTTTCAAGGATATCATACAAGAATGTCACGATATAGGAGAAGATAAATACATGGAAAGAAAGCTTTTGTTGCAAAATGTTTATATCGAGTATTTGGAAGAAGTATATACCTATGACGAGAAAGTTCGAGGTAAGAGGGATTTCTATAACCAGCGCCGTCGTTGGTTGACAACTCAAATCAGCAACTTATTCTCGGGTCTTTTCCAAATGCCGGCAGCCATATTTAATGGAAATTGGGACTATTGCGACAAATTATTTCAATGGATGATGCCTCCTCGCGTATTACTGCTAGGTTTTATTATATTAATAGCCTCATTTTTGACTGTTCTCGATTTTATAACATCCATCAAGTGGTGGCTCTTATTGGTCTTGTTAGGTATTACATTCAGTATAGCGGTACCAGACTATCTTGTCGACAGGAAATTCAAGAAAGCGATAGCGAGCGTTCCTGTCTTATTCATACTTATGTTCCTCAATATTTTCCGTATAGGAGGACACAAATTTAATCCAACTAAACATTCTTTAAAACCATGAGAATAGCAATTGAGGCACAACGTATATTCCGGACCAACAAACATGGGATGGACTTTGTCGCTCTTGAGAGTATTCGAGAGTTACAAAAAATCGACAAGGAAAATGAATATTTTATATTCGTCAGTCCAGGTGAAGATCATTGCCTAGAAGAGACAGACAATGTACATATTATTGAGGTAAAATGCCCTACCTACCCTCTTTGGGAACAAGTTGCGCTTCCACGAAATGTAAGCAAGATAAAGCCAGACCTCTTGCATTGTACCAGTAATACCGCCCCACTAAATTGCCCTGTCCCGTTAGTGTTGACATTACATGATATTATTTTCCTAGAACCCCGTCAGGGAGGAAATAAATCTTGGTATCAAAACATGGGTTGGTATTATCGCCGCATGGTGGTTCCTCGCATACTCCCCCAATGTAGGAAGATCATCACAGTCTCTCGTTTTGAATGCGACCGCATACGTGAGGCATTGCGATTACCCAAGGATAAAATCACAGCTATCTATAATGGATATAGTGAGCACTTTCATCCCCTGCCAGAGATATCATCTATTACCCATAAGTATATTAATAATGACGATTATATTTTTTTCCTAGGCAATACAGATCCTAAAAAAAACGTCGCCCGCACGTTAAAGGCATATAGCCTTTATTTGAAGCACTCAGAAAAGAAACGACCTCTACTTATCGCAGACTTAAGCGAGGATAAACTAGACGCTATCCTACGAGAGCAACGGATAGAAGAGATCAAGCCCTTTCTCTCATACCCGGGATACATCCCTAATACAGACCTAGCTTATCTATATAACGGCGCTTTCGCTTTTTTATATACTTCCCTAAGGGAAAGTTTCGGTATTCCCTTGCTAGAAGCCATGGCTTGCGGCACACCTGTAATTACGGGGAACACATCCGCAATGCCAGAGATAGCTGGAGAAGGCGGAATACTAGTTGACCCGTTGAGTGAAAAAGAAATCGCAGACAAGATACTATATTTAGAGCGAGATCAAATATTCTATCAAAATCAAATAGAATATGGTTTAAACAGAATCAAAAGATTCTCTTGGTCACAAACAGCGGAAAATCTTTTGACCCTATATAAAACGATTTAAACCTGATAAGTCATGGATATAGGCCAAATCAAACAGAAAATCAAGCAAAATGAGTTTTTGAAGAAAATAGTATTCTATTCAATAACCTCTCCTAAAAATCCTAAACCTCGTTGTTGGGTAAAATGGTTTGTCAATCCTTGGATCCATAAGAAAGGAAAAGGAGCTATCATTCGAAGGAGAAGATCCCGTATTGATGTATTCCCTTGGAATCAGTTCACGGTAGGTAAAAATTCCCTCATTGAGGATTTCACGACCATCAACAATGGGGCAGGCGATGTTATCATAGGCGACAACGCCCGTATTGGAATCGGTTCGGTGGTGATTGGTCCCGTACGATTCGGAAATAAAGTCGGATTAGGTCAGCACGTTTTCATCTCCGGTTTTAATCATGGATATGAGGATGGAAATGTGGATTCCAATGAACAACCTTTAGTAAAGAAAACTGTAGTAATAGATGAAGACTCCCATATTGGAGCAAACTGTGTAGTCGTAGCAGGTGTCCATATTGGTAAGAGATGCCAGATCGGAGCTGGAAGCGTAGTAACTAAGGACATTCCAGATTACTCCGTTGCTATAGGTAATCCCGCTAGAGTTATCAAACGTTATGATATTAACAAACAAAAATGGATAAGAATCTAGTTAGCGTAATCATACCCCTATATAATACCGAGGAGTTCGTAGAAGAGGCGGTAAGATCTATCATGTGCCAGACTTTACGAGAAATAGAGATCATTGTTATAAATGACGGCTCAACAGATAACAGTCTATCTATCATAAAACGCCTAGCTGATGAAGATAAACGTATCCGAATTTATACACAGTATAACCAAGGGCCATCAGTCACCCGAAACAAAGGCTACGAATATACCCAAGGTAAATACGTTTATTTTATGGATAGTGATGATTATCTGGAGCCAGAAGCCTTAGAAACATGCTATATTAAATGTGAACGACAGGCTTTAGATTTCGTTTTTTTTGATGCGGACATATTAAACAAGGAAAAACATAAAAACATATCTTTAAACTATCAACGAAAAGATTGTACAAATCCGGAGTTAGTATATCAAGGCCCATATATCTTAAAACTCCTAATAGATCATAAGGCATATTCTCCATCCCCATGTCTTAATTTCATAAGAAGAGAATACCTAACAGAGATCCAACTCGATTTTCTTCCCGGAATCATCCATGAAGATCAATTATTCACATGCTTGTTATATTTACAGGCCCAAAGAGTATCCTCCATACACAAGGATTTCTTCAAACGTAGGCTACGGGAAGACTCAATCATGACCAGTAAGTTCTCAATGCGAAACATGGAAAGTTACTTTACGATAACTGCCCATTTAAGCAAATTCGCGGACTCACACCCAATGTTCCGTGAAATAATCGACTTATATTTATCAAGAATGCTCAACGCCGCAGTATGGCTATCCTATAAAATACCCTTTAAAGATCGCTTGAAAATAGCCAGACGATGTCTAAAAGAATATAGGCAATACGTGACAACAAAAAATCTAATAGTTTTATTATTCAAATCATTCCTATAAAAACAAAAGAAACTATGGCATCCATAAAAAAAGAATTAATATCAGGAGTATTATATACGGCCATATCCAAATATTCCGGAATAATTATTTCTCTGGTTGTCACCGGAATATTAGCACGCTTAATTGCCCCCGAAGAATTTGGTATAGTAGCAATAGCAACTGTAATTATTTCTTTTTCTGGTATTTTCAGTGACCTAGGTATTGCGCCCGCTATTATTCAAAATAAGGATTTAACAGGCAAAGATCTTAACAGAATATTCTCTTTTACCTTATGGTTGGGAATCATGATATCTATTCTTTTTTTCCTATGCTCTTGGCCCATTTCTTTTTTTTATAAACAAAAGACATTACTGACAATATGCCAACTACTATCCATCAATTTATTTTTTGCTTCGGCAAACATCGTTCCTAACGCACTCCTATTCAAGAATAAGGAGTTTAAGTTTATCGCATATCGTAGCTTAACTATCCAATTTATTGGAGGAAGCATAGCCATCAGTGCCGCCATCGCAGGTGCCGGACTATATGCATTAGTCATTAATCCTATTTTCTCCAGCATTCTCTTATTTATCATATCATATCGGAAAAACCCTCAAAAGTTACAATATACATTCGGTCTGGATTCGGTCCAAAAGATATTCAGTTTCTCAGCCTATCAATTTTTATTTAATGTAATTAATTATTTCAGCAGAAACCTTGATAAATTATTAATCGGAAAATACATGAATATGAATGCCCTAGGGTATTACGAAAAATCATATCGGCTAATGATGCTTCCTTTGCAAAATATAACCCATGTGATCTCTCCTGTCATGCATCCAATCTTTTCCGGTTTTCAAGATGACTTGCATAAGCTAGCGGATTCATACGAGAAGGTTATTCATATTCTAGCCTTTATTGGTTTACCCCTGTCTGCGTTATTATGGTTTTCCGCAAGGGAAATCACTCTCATTTTGTTTGGGGATCAATGGATGCCCTCCGTTCCGGTATTCCAGATATTATCTATATCTGTTGGTATACAAATAATATTATCAACATCCGGCTCTATTTTCCAAGCGGCCAACGACACTAAAAGTTTATTCATTTGCGGCGTATTCTCCACTTTATTAAACGTATCTGGCATTGTAATAGGGATATTTGTATTTAAAACGCTCGAAGCGATCGCATGGTGCATTACTATCACATTTACGATCAATTTCATCCAATGCTATATATGGATGTATAAAGTGACATTAAAGCGTAATGTGAAAATCTTTATCCGACAATTTTTATCACCTATTGTATTAACAAGTATTTTGATACTCTTACTATGGCCTATATATGAGATATCATACAAGATGACTGAGCTAGGAAGCTTATCCGTTAAGATTCTGTTAGCTATATCTTTTTCTTCCATATATATACAATTAAGTGGAACTTATGATATTATTAACCTACTTAAATCCAAGATACAGAAATGAAAGCTTTATTCCTGATATTTCACGGTCTTAATCCTGCTAATGGGATCAGCAAGAAGATCTACTACCAAGTCAATGCCTTAAGAGCATGTGGCATTGATACGAGACTCTGTTACCTAAATGAGTCTAACGGCAGGAAATTGAGAATGATAGACTCCGAGGTACTACAAGATTATGGAGCAGGGTTCAAGGGTAAAATACTGAAAAGGATAGAATATTCTTCAATCGTTGAATATGCGAAGAAAGAAAATATTAGTTTTATTTATATGCGATCTGATCATAACGCTAATCCATTCACGATTCATATGGTTCATCAAATGCGTAAAGCGGGGATAAAGGTTGTAATGGAAATACCAACTTATCCTTATGACCAAGAATATATAGGTTTCTCTCGTCGGAAATTACTATTTATAGATCAATGTTTCCGTCATTCCTTGGCCAAACAATTATGCGGGATCGTGACTTTCTCCGACTATAAGACCATATTCGGCATTCCCACTATACAAATATCGAACGGCATTGACTTCTCGCAAATTAAATTGAAACAACAGGTCAACGATACAAACAAGGAACTTCACCTAATAGGAGTAGCGGAGATTCATTACTGGCATGGATTTGACCGTCTGGTTAAAGGTCTGGCTGATTATTATGATTCACATCCCAATTACAAAGTCTTTTTCCATATTGTAGGAGATTTCTTCGGGCAACGAGAAAAAGATGATATCCTTCCAATCATCAAACAGCATAAATTAGAGAACTACGTAACCCTTCACGGCGCTAAGCACGGCGAAGAGCTTGACCGGCTTTTTGAGAAAGCAGACATGGCCATCGGTAGTCTTGCACGGCATCGTAGCGGTATCACCCATATTAAAACATTAAAGAACAGGGAATATGCCGCCCGGGGCCTTTCTTTTATTTACTCTGAGACAGATAGCGACTTTGAGAATAAACCGTATATACTTAAAGTGCCCGCAGATGAAACCGCCATCGATATAAACTCATTAATACATTTTTATGAAAAGCAATCTCTTTCTCCCCTTGAGATCAGGGAATCAATTCGATCTCTCTCATGGGAAACTCAAATGAACAAAATAATTAACTCTATAAAAATCTCATAAGAAAAAAACATGGTTATTCCTTCGCAAAAAGGTAAGACGCCTTCTTTTTCCTATGATATTTGTAGGGAGCACTTACTATACATAAATAATATTCACATGACTAGAATTCACGAGTTATAGGCCATTATCTACAAATATATTTTAGTGTCTAGAATCAGCCTCAAGGCTGCACAATCACTCATAGTTTATTAAAATATTCAATCCCTAAAAAAATATCTATTTTCCAATTAACATCACATAATAATCCTCCATAAATTTAGCTATTACTATCTAAATAAAGCGTACTATAACACATGTTTGTAAACATTTAATATCTTCGTATATATTTTGTTTTATCGCAATTTTATTCCGATCTTTGCAGAGATTTAAACAACAATTATAAATCCTCACGATCTTCATAAAAAAAGAGTGGAATATTTATTCATTCATGATTTACGGCCATTGTGAAAAAACGATCTAAATGAAATGGTTCTTCAAAAAAGACGGAAACGACACGTTTCCTATTTAAATCTTTTAATAACTCCCTTGTATATTTATATATAGCGGTGCGAAATCGTGGCGAAAAAAAGCAACGATTCCAAGCTTATCCGCTAAGGATTAAGAAGTTCAGAGTTTGATCTAGAATGCGATTCAGAGTACGATATTTATTAACACGCCCTAAAGGGGTATAATTCAAAACATTATGTATAAACTATTCAACACGGATGAGCTACGGAAGAACGGCTACATCCGCTATCCCAGAGTTTTCTTGGATATGCTCATAAGAAATTGTTGCAAGGGAAAGCGGATCCCGACGCAAATAGGGATCATGCTGTACCTGTACAGCAAAGTCGCCTATAGCCCTTACCAATGTCCATGGAAAAATGACACATACACCATCCAGAAAGGGCAATGTATCGTGAAAATACCCGAGCTGGCCACTTATCTTGGCTGCACGGTCTATGCCATACGGAAAGGATTGGAAGAGCTAGAACAAAGCAGCGTGATAACCAAGAAAAAACTAGATCACGGTATGGCGGTGGAAATTATCAATTATCAGTCGTTCATACTAAACAAAACATCTTATGGCAAATAAGAAAACGCTAACCCCTACCTCCCTCCCCGCCAGCCTCACGCTACCCGAAGAGCGGAAAGCGGAGAAAGCCCTGCTCTTCGGGCTGCTGGCCTCACGCAAGAGCCTTCCCGAGATCGCCTTCAGGATAAGGCCCGAGATGTTCACCCACCCGGATATCGCCTTGGCGATAGAGGCCTACCTCAGCCTTCACGGGAAGGGGGAAGGAACGGATATACTCTCGGTGGAGAAAGAGATACGGAGGCTCTCGCCGGAGAGGGCCGGGCAACTGCCCGACCTCTTCGAGCTGGCCCGGCAAGACGGCTACATGGAGGTAGGCGGAGAGTTCGTACGGCAGCATTGCCAGTACATAAGGGAGGCCTTCGTGGCAAGGCGGCTTATCCTGAGGTGCCACGAGCTGGCGCATAAGGCGGCGGCCGACGACCGGGATACGCAAAAGCTGATATCGGAACTGGGAACGGTGGCCGATGAACTGGGCGAGCAGCTCTCCCTCACCCACGAGATACCGGACATGCCTACCGCCACCGCCGAGGCCATGGCACGGGTACGGGAGATACGCGAGCGGGCATACATACCGGGCTGGGGGGACTGGACAGGCTTATGGGAGGGTTGCGGACAGGCTCGCTCCACGTGTTCGCCGCCCGCCCGGGCATGGGAAAGACGGCCTTCGCCCTTTTCATGGCGGTGAACGCCGCCAAGCAAGGGGTACCGGTTTGCGTCTACAGCCTGGAGATGTCGAGGGAACAGCTGATCTTCAGGATGCTGGGACAGATAGCCGACGTGGAGCCTTCGAAGATCACCAAGGGAACCGCCACCGAGGAGGAGATGAGAGCCTTGGAGGAGGCGAGCCGGCAGCTGAAAGAATTGCCGATATGTATCAACCAACGCTCGGACATCCAAATAGACGAGATACGCTGCGACATCTCCCTCAGGAGGCGGCAAGGGAAGTGTTCCCTCGCCATCATCGATTACTTGCAGCTAGTAAACCGGGACGACAAGGGGCAGACCCCAAACGAGGCCATCTCGAACATCACCCGCAAGGCCAAGATTACGGCGATGGACGAGGAGATACCGATCGTGCTGCTCTGCCAGCTGAACCGCAATTGCGAGACGAGGGGGACCTACTCCTTCAGGCACCAGCTATCCGACCTCCGGGACTCCGGCTCTATCGAGCAGGACGCCGATACGGTGGCCTTCATCAGCCGCCTCTCCGTGGTGAACATACACGAGGACCCGGATACGCACCTGCCTACCCGGGGGAGGGGCACGATCCTGCTGGCCAAGAACCGCCAAGGCGAGCTGGGGCACGTGCGCTTCATGCACAACGAGGGCGTGACCTCCTTCTGGGACGATACCCAGCCGGCGTGTGTCCGCAAGGCCCGGGCGGCGGAGCCTAAACCGAAGGGAAAGGGCCTCTTCGAATGCTGACGGACGATACGCTGCGCAAGGTGCGGGAGACGGTCCGCATCGACGAGGTAGCCTCCGACTACCTCACGCTACATCGCTCGGGGAAGGACTTCGTGGCGCTGTGCCCGTTCCACGACGAGCGACATCCCTCCTTCCGCATCTCCCCGGCGAGGAACATCGGGAAGTGCTTCAGTTGCGGCGAGGCGGCGGACCCGATACGGCTCGTGTGCCACATGGAGGGATGCGGCTTCGAGGAGGCGGTACACCTACTGGCACGTAAATACAATATCGAGGTGGAAGAGACCGCCGCCGCTGGTCGTGAGCGGCGGCGGGACGAGCGGGAAGCGTTGTTGCTGGCGAACGCCTCGTTCGCCGGCGGCTTGCTGCCGGGCGACCTCGCGGGGACGGCACGTACGGAGGCGGATCGCCAAGGGCTGGAAGAGACCTACCGCAGCTTCGGCGTGGGACTTTGCCCGCCCGACGTCCCCCAAGTGTTCCGCCCCTTCCTAGGCCGGCTCATCTTCCCGATACACACCACCGGGGGACAGGTGGCCGGGTTCGCCGGACGGAGTCTTACCCCGTCGGAGAAGGGGCGGAAATACGTCAACTCCCCCGACAGCCCCGCCTACCACAAGGGGCATATCCTCTACGGCCTGCACAAGGCGGTGAAAGCCATACGCTCCGAGGGACGCATCCTGCTTTGCGAGGGCTACAAGGACGTGCTCGCCTTCCACGCCTCCGGCATACGGTACGCCGTGGGGCTATGCGGCACGGCGCTCACCGAGGAGCATATCCGGGCGATACGGAGGCTGGCCGGGCAGGTGACGCTCTCTCTCGATCCCGATCCGGCGGGACGGCAGAACACGGTCCGGTGCGCCCATATACTACTGTCCGTGGGGTGCGCCGTCAGCCTACTTCCCCTGCCCGACGGCATGGACCCGGACGAGGTGTACCGCCGGAAAGGGAGCGACGAGCTGGCACGCCTAGCACGGGAGGGTACCCTCGATTACCTCTCCTACCGCATCCGCCAAGCGGCTTCCCGCCCTCGCACGGACACCACCGCCATCAACGGGGCGTTGGGCGAGATCGGCCTCCTCTCCTCCCCGCTGGCCGTGTACCGGAGGCTTGGGGAGCTATCCGGGGCGACGGGTATACCGATGGAGGTATTACGGCAGGAAATGTCTGTCGCCACAGACCCGAAAAGCGTAACGGCAGCGGCACCGAGGAAGGAAGTCGCAGGCCTCACGCACGCCCTGCCACGAGAAAGGGCGTTACTGCGTTTCTGCCTCACGCACCATGACCGGATGTTCTACGACCCCGACGGAAGCGGGATCTCCCTGCCCGCATGGGTCTCCAGCGAACTGACGGACAACGAGCTTCCCCTAGAGGACCCGGAACACGCCCGCTTGCTCCGCCTCCTGTCCGAGGGCAAGCATCCGGACGGGATAGCGGACGAGCGGCTCTCCGCCCTCATCCTCTCCCTCCGTGCCTCCGTGCCGCCGGACATGGAGCCGGTGCCGGACGAGCGACTTCCCGACGAGACCCGTTTCCAAGTGCTCCTCCACTGTCAGCCTTTCGTACAGGGTAAACTGGCCCGTGCCATAGAGTCTCTTCGCGCCGCCACGACACCCGACGAACGCCTCCGCCTGCAAGCCGTGCTGGAGGACTGTTTCGCCCTGAGCGACCGGATCGCCAAGGAACTGGAAAACCAAAGTATCATACCGACGGGGATATAGGGGAGGTAGACAAAAAAACACTACTGTGTCCGGCCGCCAACACTATTGTGTTGAGCCGCCAACACAGTAGTATCCGGAACCAAACACAGTAGTGTCCAAGCCGAAAAGACTATTGTCTTCTTATTTCATGCTATCCAGCCAGCGCTTGCCGGATGGAGTGTACATCCAAATAATAAACACCACAAGTATCAGTAGCATTACCCCAAAAAGAAATGTCAATGGATTCATAACTCTTTATTATTTCAAGATTTTATTACCACAGAAAGCTAACCCGACAGAGAACAAGATCCCTACCATGAACATTCCAATCATACTTATCCCTATCTTTTCCGATTGGAATAACATAGCTATTCCACCCAGCGCCAACGCCGTGAACGTCAGCTTTGACAAATCATAAAAATATTTGCCCAACGTCTCACGCTGGCACTTCGCCCGTTCACGGGACTCTCCTCTCACGTCTCGCCGCTTGTCTTTCTCTTTCATACCGTAAATTTTTCATGTTAATCGAATTTTGACAGGGTAAACATACGGTTATTTTTCATGGCAAACAAGCATTATTCCCCCTAAATTCACCTCTTTACCCCCATTCACCCGGCCTCGCCCCCGTTAACCCCCGTTGACCGGAATCCCGCCGGCGGCATGTCGTACCTTTACAACGTAATCAATAAAACACGAGACATTATGCCGATCAAGTACCGATTAGTCTTACGAAAAGACATGACCAAGGGAGCCGCCGCCGGCTCCAAGTTGTATTACGCCGTGAACAAGTCCACCGGCACCTGCGATTTCGAGGAACTGTGCGACCAGATCGCCGACCGCAGCACCGCCTCACGGGGCGACGTGCACGTCGTGATGGACGGCCTGCTCTACATCCTCAAGCAACGCCTCCAGAAAGGGGAGACCATCCAGCTGGGCGATCTCGGCCATTTCCAAGCCGTGATAGGCAGCAAGGGCACCAAGCTGGAGTCCGACTTCAACACCTCCCTCATCAAACGCCCCCGCATCATCTTCCGTCCGAGCGTGGTATTGAAAAACACCACGAACCTGATCAAGTTCGAGAAGATCATACCCGACGCCCCCGCATCGGGAGGAAGCGACAGTGAGTCCCCTGACGAAATCTGAGAAATTCCCTAGGGCTCCCCTAGATGAGAAACGATGCACTCCCGCTGACGGGGCGACAAGATCCGTTGGCGGGGATGCCATCCGCACTCCTCCAGCCGCTCCATCAACTTCCCGCTGACACGTATCCACCGGGACAGCTTATCCG